>LFIK01000089.1_pt1 | contig 56202 bp, 59 predicted proteins | sample 643401 | NCBI WGS metagenome assembly LFIK01 (sample SAMN03777447, study PRJNA286221) | soda lake metagenome | biome: soda lake; feature: Kulunda steppe; material: water; isolation source: sample T5-Br brine of Lake Tanatar-5 | place: Russia: Kulunda steppe | collected 2010-07
GGCGGTATGCTGATCAGAAAAGCCATCATTGCAGTATCCAGCACGGTCAGTACCTCAGTTCTTCATCATTGCGCCACATGATGCCACATTTCGCCTGCAGGATCTGCCGCACAGCCCACGATTGCAGCGGAATGCCCCTTTTGGGGCCAATCCGTGCGCACATACGGAGGATCTACCTGATACCGAGTGACTCCGGCCCTCGCGTTACATCACTGCTCCTCCCAGGCATACTATGCGCATGAAATCACGCTATCCCATACCCGCCGTATTGGCCGTGCTTTATCATCAGGAGCAGGTTGTATTGGTCCGTCGCGGGCAACCGCCCAATCAGGACCGTTGGGGTTTCCCGGGCGGCAAGATCGAGCCCGGAGAAACCTTTGCCGAGGCAGCCGTGCGGGAACTGGCGGAAGAGACCGGCATCAAAGCCCGTGCCGGGCGCTTGCTGACCACCCTGGACGCGATTTCGTACGACGCGGACCAGACGCTGGCCCATCATTATCTGTTGATTGCCGTGGAGTGCCACTGGCTCAGTGGTGAGCCGGTGGCGGCAAGTGACGCCGCGGATGCACGCTGGGTGGCGGTCAACGGGATGGAGACAGGCGGACTCGACCTCATCGAGCAGGTTGCCGAGGTGGCACATCTGGCCACTCGCTAGTTACCACTAGGGTGGCAGCACTTCCCACTCAGGCTCTTCGAACTCACCCAGAGGTATCACGTCGCAACAGCGCGCCGCCCCCTGAATGATGCGCTTTATTTCATCATTGGGCTGACTTTCCATGGCGTCCCGGATTCGGACCTCAAATAGGTACTTCATGTCAGTGCCTCCGATGTCACTGTCGTTCCGAGCGGTTGTCCGCAGGCCACTCGCCAAGCCCGGGGATTTTGAGCGCCGGCGTTCCCGGATTCAGACCGTATACCAACCCGAACAGGTTGAGTTCCAGTCCTTCTGCCGGCCCGGCGAGCACTCCGAACACCCCACCCAACGAAAGCTGAAATCCCTGACCACCGGGCAGTCCGCGCTGCCAGGGTCGATCCGTATAATCCTTGCCGATGGCGTGGCTGGGTAACGCAACGTTCAACTCCGGGGTTTCCCTGATCACCCAGGCAACAAAGGTGTTGCTGTTGGGGCCGGCACTGTCTCGGCTGGCCGTGCGCCAGTTGCTGTCTGATTGATGCGCTCCCGTGAGGCTGACCATCAGGGGGCCTGCCAGCAACAGCAACAGCAACGCCAGGACAACCAGCAGGATTTTTCGTAGAAAGCGCATTCAGGCTCCTCTTTTGGCTGGGCACTCTGGTTTCCGGGATTACGGCGCGGTAACAATGTAGGACGGCCCGAACACTGTAAAGGACGTTTCATGCGCCGAATAAGACGCTAATATACCGAATTACCGGCGTTTATGCGCCTGCTTGACCACGAATCACAAGACGCCGCACCATGCCAGACATCGACCTCTTCGTCCGCCACTTTCTTGGCCTCTACTTCCTGCTGATCGGTATCCAGTATACCAGTGTTGCCCTGGGGCTTCGGCGGCGCAGCGGCACCAGCCACATCAAATACGGCGCCAGCGGCTCCGCCACCTGGTGGAACCGCCAGGTGTTCAACCTGTTCCGTGCCGCCATTCTGGGTATATGCCTGGCCCGTATTGTCTGGCCTGTGGACGCCTGGCTCGGCGTAATACCGGCCTTGTATCAACCCGCCGTACTGATGGCGGGTGTTTTGCTGATGCTGGCTGCCTACGGCGGTATCGCCTATGTACACTCCTACATGCGCGAAGACTGGCGCTCCGGCATTGATGAGCACAAGCGGCAGCCGCTGCTCACCGAAGGGCCCTTTGGGCGCTCACGCAACCCCCTGTTTCTCGCCATCATGCTGGGGCAACTGGGTTTCTTTCTGGCCCTGGCCACCACCTATGGGGACGACTATCGGTGGTACCGACAGCAGGTACCGCGCTGGGTTTAATGGGTTTGCTAGCCAGACAACAACCGCAGTACATCCTCACGCTCGGCATTGGCCTGACTCTGTATGAGCACACGAGCGCGATCACGTACATCGGTCTGGCTCAACTCGGAAGCCAGTTCGGCAAAGTCCTTGTCGGCGATGCGGCTTCTGGTCTCGCTGGCGTCAATTCGGCTTTGTGACAAATTGTCTGCCTGACTGAGCAAGCGGTTGGCCGAGGCGCCATCAGCAGCCTGACTGCCAGCAAACAGGGACAGTGCCTGGTCGAGTGCACCCAGGGTGTCTTCGGTGGCGTCAAACAGGGTCAGCTCACTGAAACCCACTTCGCCCAGTCTGGCGGGCAGGTCGTTATCTGCCAGCTCCGTCACCTGTCCGGCGTCGGGGCCGGCCTGCACGCTGAGCTCGCGCATGCGCTGCACCTGATCGGTGACACTCGAGGCGATACCGGAACGAGTCTGCAGCAGGCTGAGGCCATCACCAATATTGCGCTCGGCCACCGAGGTACCGTCCACTCGTGTGCTCAACCGCCCGACAATGGCGGACCCCGCCACATCATCGGCCGCACTGTTGATGCGCTGACCGGACATCCTATGGAAGACTTGATCCAGAACAAGCGCGCCTCCTACATTGGGTTGATTCTGGATGAAGATGTCCCCCTGGTGGATGGCGCCGTGGAAAAAGCGCTGGAAACAGAAACCGGCTGGGATGTGGATTACCGCATCAAACGCAAAGATGACGGGGTTGCGTGGGTCAACGAAAACGGCGGTGGTGTCAAGGACAGTGACGGCAACATCATCCACCTTGAAGGGGTTGTCATTGACATCAACGAACGCAAAGAAAACGAGCTACGCCGACGCGAACAGTCGGAAGTGGTGGAGTCACACAGCGCGTCCATCGTCTCGGAGACGCAGAAAATTCTCAACATGCTGAAAAACCTGCGCCTCCTGAGCTTGAACGCCAGCATCGAGGCAGCGCGTGCCGGAGACGCCGGGCGAGGCTTCGCCGTGGTTGCCGAAGAGGTGAAGAGTCTGGCGGAACGCACCGGTCAGTCAGCGGATGAAATTACCCGGCTGACCACCGAACTGGAGAAATTGCTTCAGTAGCCATGATTCCGCACCATCCGCCAAGAGATACCTACTGTCTTGCGCCCGCCACTGAATTACGGACTGCCTGCTGACTTTCAGGCTCAACAGCAAAGGGGTCAGCGCCGGCCGGAAATTCCCACAGATACCTTTTGGCTCACCAATTGACTGGAACCCGCAAATTGACGGGCCGAATGGTCCCCAGGCTCCCCATGTCCAGACAATGTTCGGTATAATGAGCTAGCATTCTGGAATGCGCCAGTCAGCCGTTAAACACCGCCAACAGAGATCAGGCCATGCCCTCTCAACTCTTTATAAACATGCCCACGTTAATGCGTACGCAACGGGACCTGATCCGTGCTTGAACGCCTGCGTAAACTGTTCAGGCGCTTGATGCTCTGGAGCCTGTGCCTTGGCCTGCTATTCGTGGTTCTGAGCCTGCTCATGGTGGCGCCCCTGCGCTGGGTCAATCCGGTGACCTCCATGGTGATCATGGAGCGCTGGTGGACCGGTGGTGACGAGTTCGAGTTTCGCCGGGAATGGCTAAGCTGGGATGAAATCCCGGTCCATGCAGCCATGGCGGTGGTGACCTCTGAAGATCAGCGCTTTCCCACGCACCGCGGCATTGATTTCGAGTCCATCATGCAGGCGCTGCAGGAACGGGAGCGGCGCGGTCAGTTGCGAGGCGCCAGCACCATTACCCAGCAGGTGGCGCGCAACCTGTATTTGTGGACCGGACGCAGTTGGGTGCGCAAAGGCCTGGAGGCCTGGTTCACCCTGTTGCTGGAGCTGACGCTGCCCAAATACCGGATTCTGGAGATCTATCTCAATATTGCGGAATGGGGGCCCAACGGTGTGTTCGGCCTGGAAGCGGCCGCGCAATACCATTTCAATCGCCCGGCGAGTCAGTTGACGGCCTACCAGAGCGCCCTGCTGGCAGCCACCCTGCCCAGCCCTGCCCGTTATACGCCGGGCCAGGCCACCGCCTATATGCATAACCGGGCCAGATGGATCATCACCCAGCAACGGATGCTGGGCGGCACCGCTTGGCTGACGCCCATTGAGCCGCAGTAGCGACTGCCTCGCAGGCGGTCAATCGCGCTGAATCACCACCCGGCCGACCTTCACCACCTGGCGCCGCACGCCGCGCTGTGGCGCAATCATGAAAAGATCTCCGTTCTGACCGGTCAGTTGGCTCTGTACGCCGCTGTCTTTGGCGATGGCAGCGTTGGCCTTCATGTGATGCGCTTCACCGTGCACGGGAATCGCCATCTGCGGCCTGGCCCACTGGTACATGGCCCGCAACTCATCCTGCGCCGGATGGCCTGAGGCGTGAATGGGCCGTTCAGCGGTTTCCGAGACAATCACGTCCACGCCCAGGATCTCCAGTCGCTTGATCAAGCGCTGGATATCCTTTTCATTGCCGGGAATGATCTTGCTGCTGAAGATCACCCGGTCACCGGTATCCAGAGACATATCAGGGTGGCTGTCCAGGGCCAGGCGCGACAGGGCAGCACGCGGTTCACCCTGACTGCCGGTGGCAATTACCAGCGTTTTGTCCCGGGGCAGATAGCCCATGTCCCGACTTCTGACCAGTACGGAATCGTCCTCCCACAGCCCCACTGCACGCGCCGCACCGAGCATGTTGTGCAATGAGCGCCCCAGCAGTACCACCGAGCGCTCGGTAGCCCGCGCCACATGCAGCAGGGTTAACAGGCGAGCGAGATTGCTCGCAAAACAGGCCACTATGACGCGTCCGGAGGCGGCTTCAACATAGTGCTGCAGCCCCGCTTGCAAATCCCCTTCTGATGCCGACCAGCCGGGCAGGTTGGCGTTGGTGGAATCACACACCATGGCCGCTAGGTCTTCGTCCGCCAGTGTCCGGTAGCGTTCCGCATCAAAGGGTTCGCCCAGAACGGGGTTGTAATCAATCTTCCAGTCAGCGGTGTGAAACACGGTGCCTGCTTCGGTACGAATCAATATGGCACTGGGTTCGGGAATACTGTGGGTAAGGGTGAGCCACTCGATGTTGAAAGGGCCCACCTGGTGCCGCCCGCCCAACTCGATGACGTGCACCGGGACGCGGCCCGCAAGCCCTGCTTCGCCCAGCTTGCGACGCAGAATTTCGGCGGTAAAGGGTGTGGCGTAGACGGGGCAGCGCAGTTGATCCCAAAGGTAGGGCACGGCGCCTATATGATCTTCGTGGGCGTGGGTAATAATCAATCCGGCGATCTGGTCATTGCGCCCCGCAATAAAAGACGGATCCGCCGCTTCGATCCGGGTTTCAAGACCCGCTGCCGGGTCGGTCAGGGATGGGCGCTCAAAGGTCACCCCGCAATCGACAATCAACCACTGGCCGTCGTGGCCGTACAGATTGCAGTTCATACCAATCTCGCCACAACCGCCCAGCGGCAAGAACCAAAGGTCTGAAGGGCCCGGTGTCATGATGCTCCCTGTAAGCCTAAACCCGTGAATACGATCGACCCATCATACTCGGTTCACAGAAGACTGTCCCATCAACCAGCATGAAGACCTGGACACATTGATCGGCGCGGTTGCATTGCATCGAGTCATTCGGTGGGCGAATCAGCGGCCGGTATGATATGTTCACGCTGACGCAGCTGACTGGTTCGACTCCTTGAAAAAACGCCGCCCGACTCTACAGGATATTGCAGACAAGCTGGACACGACCAAGATGACCGTCAGTCGCTGCCTGCGCGATCCCCAGTCCGTGTCTCAACCCTTGCGTGAACACATTTTTGCGGCCGCAGAAGAGTTGGGCTACATACCAAACCGCGGTCCGCATATGCTGGCAAAATCAACCAGCCGAGCCATTGGTGTGCTGCTGCCGTCACTGACCAATCAGGTATTTGCCGATGTCATCAAGGGGATCGAGCAAATCACGGAACCCGCCGGTTATCACGTCATGCTGTCGCACTATGGTTACAGCCCCGAACTGGAAGAGCGAAGCCTGGCGTCGTTGTTGTCCTACAATGTGGACGGGGCGATCCTCTCGGAGAGTCAGCACACCGAGCGCACGCTTCGAATGCTCTCCACGACCGGCATCCCGGTGGTAGAGATCATGGACTCGCGAACACCGCCGTTTCAGCAGTGTGTCGGCTTCGACAACTTCAAGGGCGCCTACGACATGGTGACCGCCATGATCGAGCGCGGCTACCGACGACTTCTGTACCTGGCCGTGCGACTGGATGCGCGCACACTTCAGCGTCAGGAAGGTTACGAACAAGCCATGCGGGCGCAAGGTCTGGAACCACAGACTCTGCGCACTCAGGCGCGGTCATCCTACAGCGTGGGCGCGGAACTGATGGGACGTGTCCTGCGCGAATACCCGGATACCGACGGCCTGTTCTGCACCAATGACGATATCGCCGTCGGGGCCTATTTCGAATGCCTCAAGCGCGGCATCGCTGTGCCCTCTGAAATGGCCATCGCCGGGTTTCACGGTCATGATGTGGGGCAGGTCATGTCACCCAGACTGGCCAGTGTCATTACGCCGCGCGAAGAGGTAGGACGACAAGCCGCCCGGGCGTTGCTCAGTCGCATTGCCGGCGAACCTCTTGATAACCCGGTTGTTGACCTGCGCTACCGCATAGAAACCGGCGGCACGCTGTAGACCCGCGCCGAACCACCCACCCTGCCGTCAACCACCTCGCCCCCCTGATTACCCATGGCCTAGCACGTCCACGGGCGGTCAAACAGAGAAACGCGGCCGGATCTGCTATGTAAAGAACAGTTACCGGTAACATATTCTCTTGAATTACCGGTAACACGCGGTCTAAACTCTCAATCAAATAACAAGCAAACAACATCAGAGATCCAGCTTATGACAGTAATCCGACGGTATGCGCGGCCCGAATTGATCCTTGGGGTGATTGGCGTGCTGGCGTCAATCTGGCTGCTCCGGGACATTGGGCAACTGGAACGGCCGCGGGCGGCTGTGTTTCCGTCCGCCCTGCTTTGGTGCCTGCTGGTGGTGTCTGCCGTCATCGGCATCCAGGGTATGATCGGCCCGCTGAAGGCTGGCTCGAGTACCGCAAGCGGGCGACCCGCTGACCTGATTGTACCCACGGTCATACTGATTCTGGGCGGGGTATTGGTGTCGCTGGTGGGCTTCTACCTGACAGCGCCCGTACTGATTTTCGCATTTCATGCCGTTCACGTGCATCGCAGCGGACAACGGATCCTGTCCCGGCAAGCCCTCAGTCGCGGCCTGGGTCTGGCGGTGGCCGCTACCGCGGTGATGTATCTGATGTTTGACGTCTTGATTGGTCTGCCGACGCCTTCTGGAACCTTGCTCTGAGGTCGGCATACGCCATCAAACCGGCACCTGGGTCCTGACTATGGACGACTCAGAGCCAAAATCAACGACAAGAAAGAGAGAGAGTGACAACAATGATAAATACACACCTTGAATCACGCCGTATGAACCGGCTCGCAGTAACCCTCGCAGCGCCGCTGGCTTTCCTCGCCGGCAGCGCCATGGCTCAGGGCAACTACCCCAGCCAGGACATCACCATCATCGTGCCTTACAGTGCCGGCGGCGGTGGCGACACCGTATCCCGCATCATCGCAGACCCGCTGTCAAACGAGCTCGGGGTCAACGTGAATGTGGTGAATCGACCCGGCGCCGGCGGCGAGATCGGCATCTCGGAAATGGCCAGTGCCAACCCCGACGGCTATACCCTTGGGGTGTTCGGTTATCCGGACAACTTCGTAGTGGAGAACACGCGTGACGTGGATTTCACCTCCGATGAAGATCTGGAGTTCCTGGCGCAGTTTGATTCCACACCCATGGGGATCTTTGCCAAGCCGAACGCGGCCTATGACGACCTGGAAGGGCTGCAAGCCTATGCCGAGGACAATCCGCACGCACTGATTATTGGCGAGAGCGGGGCGCTCGGGCTGCTGAACGCACTGGCCTTCGAGGCCAATCTGGGTGTCGAGCTCACGGATGTGCGCTATGGCGGTGGCGGCGACCTCATGAACGCCATTCTGGGCGAGCACATCGACCTGGCCTCCACATCGTCCATGAGCCATGACCCCATTGTCGATGGCGGCGGGACGCCCATCGCTTTCGCGTCTGCCGAGCGGATGGACATGTTCCCTGACGTACCGACGCTGAGCGAACTGGGTATTGACCAGGTGATGGAAGTCGGTCGTGTCATGGTCATTCCTTCAGGCGCTCCCGACGATGTTCGCGAGACCCTGATCAATGCGCTGGAAGCGATTTCCACCAACGAGGACATGATCAACACGTTCCGCGAGGCGTCATTGCCCTACAACTATCTGGGGTACGAGGCAATCAACGACAAGGTGGACGTGTCCAATCGCCAGTTCCGTGAGGTAATCGAGGCCAACTCAGACCAGTTCTGAACCGACACAAGCGGCCTTGGCCGATCAGGCGCAATCGCCCTGATCGGCTGATCACAAAAGGGTTAATCTGATGGATCTCTCATTATTTGCCAGCCTGTTCACCCCGGGTGTGTTCCTTGCCACCTTTGCCGGCGTTCTGATCGGTATTCTGGTCGGGGCAATCCCCGGTCTGAACGGCGCAGTCGGCATTTCACTCATGCTGCCCATGACATTTGCCATGCCACCGCAATTAGGCATTCTGCTGCTGGGTGGCATTTACATGGGATGCATGTACGGTGGCTCCATAACGGCCATATTGATCAATGTGCCCGGTGATGTCGTGGCTGCACCCGCCGCCATGGAAGGATTTCCGCTGACCCAGCAGGGCCATGCACGCAAGGCCCTCTACTTTTCCATATTTTCCAGCGCCGTTGGTGGGACCGTCGGCGTCATCGTGATGATCCTGTTCACACCACCGCTGGCCAGATTTGCGCTTCAGTTCGGCCCGGCCGAGATGTTTTTTGTCTCACTGTCCGGCCTGATCATCGTCGGGGCATTATCGGGCAGCATTCCCAAGTCCGCCTTTGCCGTGCTGCTCGGGTTGCTGATCAGCACCATCGGTATCGACCAGGCCACCGGGTCTGAGCGACTGACCATGGGCCAGAATCAACTGCGCGCCGGCGTATCGGTGGTGCCGGTGGTGCTAGGGCTTTTCTGCATCGCCGAGATGCTCGTGGCCCTGGGGCGAAAGGAAGAGGCAAAATCCGGCAAGGTTGATCAGGACATCAAGCGCCGAACTGTGCTGCGGGAGTTGCTTCACCACAAACTGTTGCTGGCGAAAGGGTCAACCATCGGCACCGTGGTCGGGTTACTGCCGGGGGTTGGCACCACGCTCGCGGTGTTCATGTCCTATGCCGAGGCAAAGCGCAGTTCCAAACACCCCGAGACCTTCGAAAAGGGCAATGTGGAGGGTATTGTGGCCGCTGAGAGTGCCAACAACGCCACCGTTGGCTCGGCGCTGGTCCCCTTGCTTGCTCTGGGCGTTCCCGGCAGTCCGACCACCGCCATAATCGCCGGGGCGCTGGTGATCCACGGTGTCATTCTCGGGCCCTCATTGTTTCAGAACCGTCCGGACATCGCCTTTGTCTTCATCTACGGCATGCTGCTGACCGTTATTGCCATGGTTCTGATCGGGGCCTTCGGCATCAAGTACTTCTCCTACATTCTCAAGGTGCGCTCGGCCTACATCATTCCTGTGGTGTTGGTGCTTTCTCTGATCGGGGCCTACAGCCTGCGCAACAGCCTGTTTGATGTCTTTATCGCCATCACGCTTGGCATCATGGGCGCCCTGTTCAAACGGGTTGGCATACCGCCCGCACCCATCATCATCGGCGTTGTGCTGGGTCCGCTCATTGAGATCAATCTGCTGCGTGCCCTGCGTATTTCGGAGGCACGTGGCATGTCATTGCCGGAGTACTTCTTCGATTCCACGCTGGCCGGAGTGCTGTTTGGCATTGTCATGGTGCTGTTGGCCGTGGTCATCCAGATGCGCAGAAAAATGGCCGCCGCCGGGAGTCGTGTGCAGTGACGAAACCAGGACAAATTGTCGTAATGGGGGTGTCCGGTTCGGGGAAAAGCAGCGTCGGCGAGGCGCTGGCGAATCAGTACAACGTCGCCTTCTTCGATGCCGATGACTTCCATTCAGCCGCCAACATCGAGAAGATGAAGGCGGGCATCCCCCTGACCGACGATGATCGTGCCCGATGGCTGGAGCGGCTATCCCGCCTGCTTGCCGACCAGACCGATGTCGTGCTGGCCTGCTCGGCGCTCAAGCGTCGTTACCGCGAGCAGTTGGCGGGCAGCGACGACGCTGCTCCGCTCTACCTGTATCTGAGCGGAAGTTATGCCCTGATCAGACACCGACTGCAGGAACGCAAGGGCCATTACTTTTCCGGAGATGACATGCTGCGCAGCCAATTCAATGATCTGGAAGAACCTTCGTTGTCTGTATCGGCTCATATCGACATCGCCGAGCCCTTCGACCGAGTCGTTCAGAACTGCATCGAGCAGATCGAACGCCACCGAAACGACGACACACAAGACTGACCCGGGAGACACCTGCCAAATGAATCAACATGATCTGACAGACGGTCAACAGAGTGCAACCACGATTGGCCTTGTCGGGCTGGGCGTCATGGGCCACAACCTGGCGCTCAACATGCTGGACAAGGGCTTCAACGTGCACGGACTGGACCAGTCGGACGACAAGGCGGCGGCCTTTGCCCAGGCGGCTCAGGCCATCAATCCGGCAGCCCACGCGTACACCGATTACACCGCCTTCGTGCAAAGCCTCCCTGCCCCGCGGCTCGTGGTTCTCATGCTTCCCGCAGGTCCGATCGTAGATTCCGCCTGCGAGGCATTGATCGCAGCCGGGGTCTCGGCGGCCGACGTGGTGGTCGACTGCGGCAACAGCGACTGGCAGGACACCGACGCTCGCATGGATACCTATGGCGACAGGATGACATTGCTGGCCTCAGGGGTGTCCGGCGGCGAGGTCGGCGCCCGCTTCGGGCCTTCACTCATGGTCAGCGGACCGGCTGCAGGCTGGGATCGATTGCGCCCCGTCTGGGAAGCCATCGCGGCTCTCGCCGAACAGGGCGACGACGACACGGACCCGGTCTGTGGAACGCATCTGGGTGACGGAGCCGCCGGACATTTTGTCAAGATGGTCCACAACGGCATCGAATACGCCGACATGCAACTGATCGGCGAGGCCTACCAACTGCTGCGTGATGTTCTGGGTTATTCACCCGTTCGCATTGGCGAGCTGTTCGCCCGGTGGAACCAGGGCCCGCTGGCCGGTTATCTGGTGGAAATCACCGCTGACATACTGCAAACAGAGGACCCACGCACAAAAGCCCCCATGGTGGACGTCATCCGCGACGCCACAGGGCAGAAAGGCACTGGTATCTGGACGGTGATCAACGCCGCTCGCCTGGGCAGTCCGGCCGGGCTGATCAGCGGGGCTGTATTTGCCCGGGCATTGTCGTCCAAGACCGACCAGCGAGCGGTCGCATCAACACTCTATAACAACGGCACGCGTGTCCAGGCGATTCAACTGGATGACGCCCGCGCCATCGAAGAGGCCGTGCATGATGCCCTGTACGCTGGCAAGATCTGCACCTACGCGCAGGGCTTCGGTATTCTGCGCGAGGCCAGTGACACCCATGGCTGGCATCTTCAACTGGATGAAGTCGCGCGCATATGGCGGGGCGGGTGTGTGATTCGAGCCGCACTGCTGAATACGCTCCGCTCTTCCCTGCAAGAGACAGCGGGGCAGGACAACCTGCTGCTCAGTGAGGCCATCGTCGCCGAGATATCTCCGTTGCTATCTGGCTGGCGACAGACCGTGGGGCTGGCAGTCCGGTCAGAGGTACCCATACCCGCCATGAGTGCCGGCTTGGCTTATTTTGACGGCTTCAAGTCAGCCCGGCTGCCTGCTGCTTTGCTGCAGGCTCAAAGAGACTATTTCGGCGCGCACACCTACCAGCGGACCGACGACCCGCTCGGTCAGAGCTATCATCTGACCTGGCATGGGAGTCCAAGACGCGAAGTCGGACAATAGCGGCCTGCCCGGGGTGCTTCAGTTCATCTCGGGCAGGTCACCTGCGTAATGGCAGGCGGTCTTGTGTCCTGCCTGCAGGTTGTCCTGGGGATCTTTATTTCCGGCATACAACGCTACGGACAGGAACCCAGCGCGCGCGACATGTTTCGCCATATCCTGCAGTTACGTACCAGGAGTCGCCTGTAGGCTTTCGGGCCGAACACTCTTTGTCGGGCGCCAATATCAAAATGGCCCCGGCTCGTCAGGGTGTCTCTGCAAAGGGCATGGATGCCCGTCTGAGCGGCAGAGACACCCTGACGGGTCGGAGCTCGGCTGAGTAGAACAGGAGGCCGGGAGTGACTGAGCCTACCGGCGGGTCAAAGCCTCATTGGCCCGCTGCGCCGCCCCCCGAACCTGATTCGGCGCGGTACCGCCCAGGTGGTCCCGGGCGGCGACAGAGCCTTCCAGAGTGAGCACGTCGAAGACGTCTTCCGTGATGGTGTCACTGAATGGCTTCAGCTCCTCCAACGTCATTTCCGAAAGGTCTTTGCCCTCTTTCAGGCCGTAGGCCACGGACTTGCCCACCACATCGTGAGCATCGCGGAACGGCATGCCCTTTTTCACCAGGTAATCGGCCAGATCCGTGGCGGTGGAGTAGCCCTTGATGGCGGCGAGTTTCATGTTGTCCCGCTTGGCTTCGATAAAGGGCACCATGTCGGCGAAAGCGCGCAATGAGCCAGCCAGGTTGTCCACAGTGTCGAAGATGGGTTCCTTGTCTTCCTGATTGTCCTTGTTGTAGGCCAGCGGCTGGCTTTTCATCAGCGTCAGCAGGGAGATGAGGTGGCCGAAGATGCGGCCGGTCTTGCCGCGCACCAGTTCGGGGACATCGGGGTTCTTTTTCTGCGGCATGATGCTGGAACCGGTACAGAACCGGTCCGGCAGGTCGATGAAATCGAACTGGGCGGAGGTCCAGAGCACCAGTTCTTCGGACATGCGCGACAGGTGCATCATGATGAGAGACGCGGCAGCGCTGAATTCAATGGCAAAGTCCCGGTCGGAGACACTGTCCAGGCTGTTTTCGCTGGGGCGCTCAAAGCCCAGCAGTTCGGCGGTGAAAGCGCGGTCGATAGGATAGGTGGTGCCGGCCAGAGCCGCCGCGCCCAGGGGCATGACGTTCATGCGCGCCCGACAATCCTGCAGGCGGCTGTAGTCACGCGCCAGCATCTCGTTCCACGCCAGCAGGTGGTGGCCGAAGGTGACCGGTTGCGCCGTTTGCAGGTGGGTAAAGCCGGGCATGATGGTGTCGGCCTCCTGCTCGGCCAGGGTAACGAGCCCCTGTTGCAGGCGGGTGAGTTCACTGCTCAGGCGATCAATCTCGTCGCGCAGGTAGAGGCGGATATCCGTGGCAATCTGGTCGTTTCGTGAGCGCCCGGTGTGCAGTTTCTTGCCCACGGGGCCGATTTTGTCGGTGAGGGCCTTTTCCACATTCATGTGCACGTCTTCCAGCGCCACGGACCACTCGAAACGTCCGGCTTCGATGTCGTCCATCACGTCCTTCAGGCCCGCCAGAATCTGGTCCCGCTCACCCGTTGAGAGCACGCCGACCTTGCCCAGCATGCTGGCGTGAGCGATGGAGCCTTCGATATCGTAGCGATAGAGGCGGCGATCAAAGCCGACACTGGCGGTAAATTCGGCCACAAAGGCGTCGGTGGATTCGCTGAAGCGGCCGCCCCACTGGGCGTTGGTGTCTGCGCTGGACATGGTTTGGCTCTCCCTGATCAGGCGTCTGGGCCTGAAAGACTGTAGTGTTTACGAAAACGTGACCGGCATTATACGGCAATCCCCCGGGACTGCGAACACGCGACAGGGTTCACGAAACCGGACTCCGGCCGTTGGCGGTTTGCCGCAAAGCCTTTAGGGTAGCGGAGCAAACAGGAGCTCCACTGTGCAGACACCCGCGCGCCCTCATACACAGCCTGCCAGCCCCCCCGGTCTGGGCCCGTCACCGCTCTGCTCCGAGCGGGCGGTCTGGTTCGTGCTGCTTGTCGCCCAGATTCTGGCGCTGGTGATTGCGTTGATTCTGGGGCCGCAGGCCTTCTGGACCCATCTGGCCATGGCGTCCCTGCTCTGCCACTGGGTAGGCCTGGCAGGGCTGTGGAGCCTGTGCCGGTTGCAGACGCTGGGCTTTCACGGCGGGCGACGGGTGCACTGGCTGATTTACTGGCTGGTGTTGTCGGCTCTGGGCTGGTGCGGGCTGATTGCGGGATACAGCGCTTATCACTGGTTGTTTCCGGAAACCGGCCACCACACCCCGGGCGCCTTGCTAATGCAACTGGGGGCCATACTGCTGTTTGCCGGATTGCTGTTGCGCTACTGGTATCTGCAGGATGCCCTCACCCGGCGCCAGCAGGCAGCCACTCAGGCCCGGCTGGATGCCCTGCAGGCGCGCCTCAATCCGCACTTTCTGTTCAACTCCCTGAACTCCGTGGCTGCATTGATAAGTCAGGACGCCCCAAGGGCCGAAGCCGCCGTGGAGCATCTGGCCGACCTCATGCGAGCCAGTCTCAAGTCCCATCAGACACTGGTACCGCTGTATGAGGAGATTCGTCTCACGGAGGCCTATATCTGGCTGGAACAGGCCCGGTTCGGCGAGCGCCTGAAGGTGATCTGGGACATGGACGACGCCCTGTTGTTCCAGTCCGTGCCCATTCTCAGCATGCAACCCCTGGTGGAAAACGCGGTGAAACACGGCATTGCTCACCGAACCCAGGGCGGGCAGATCGAGATCCGCATCAAGGCAGCAGTGAAGGTGTGGATGCTGAGCGTCAAGAATCCTCTGCCCGACACCCCCGCCGAATCCGGCAATGGCACCGCGCTGAAAACCCTGGAGGCCCGGGGCGAGTCCCTGCTGGGCAGGAGATTCAGCCTGTCCACGCGGCAGACACCGGAGCATTATATCGCCCAGATGACCTTGATCATGGACCCGGAGGCAGACGGCCGATGACGGACACCGCAACCCGCCCAGCCCTTAACATTCTGATTGTGGACGACGAACCGCTGGCCCGCCAACGCCTGTCCGCCCTGGTGAGTGACATCCGGGCGGACGCCTGCGTCCTCACCGCCGAGAGCGTCGCCGATGCCCGGGTGCGGATGGACGAGTACGCCAGCCCGGTTGATCTCATTCTGCTGGATATCGAAATGCCCGGCACCAATGGGTTGGACTGGCTGGATGAGCTGCAACAGGCACTCCAGCCGCCGGCTGTCATCCTCACCACCGCCTGGGCGGACTATGCTCTGCCCGCCCTTCAGCGCGGGGCTGATGGCTATCTGCTGAAACCCGTCAAGGCCAGCGAACTGACCACAGCGCTGGACCGGGCGCGCAAGCACAACCGCTTGCAGCAGGGGGCAACCACCCGGACGGTGGCGCTGAACACCCGGGGCACGCGGGATTTTCTGCGCCTCGAGGATCTCTGTTATCTCACCGCCGAAGACGGCTGGGTGAGCGTGGTGAGCCGACACAACCAGCATGTCAGCGACCGGCCACTCAGGGACTGGGAGGCGCTGCTGGGCGACCAGGTATTACGCGTGCACCGGTCTTATGTGGTGAATCCGGATGCGATTCAGAGTCTCAAGAGGGAGGGTAATCAGATCGTGGTAATACTGAGCAACGGGGCGTCGCTGCCCATCAGTCGGCGTCACCTGCGGTCCGTGCGCGAACGGCTGATCAGGCAGTGAGGCGGTGGAAGCGGGCCATGAGTTCGTCATGGGTCTCGCGGCGCGCCGGGTCCAGGGGGATACAGTCGACCGGGCAGACCTGCTGACACTGTGGCGTGTCGTAGTGGCCCACACACTCGGTGCAGCGTTCCGGGTCGATCTCGTAGATGACCTCGCCCATGGCAATGGCTTCGTTGGGGCACTCGGGTTCACAGATATCGCAATTGATGCAGGCGTCCGTGATCTTCAGCGCCACGGTTCAGCTCCGCGCGGATTGCTGGCGGCTTTTGGCCTTCAAGGCAGACGCCACCGCCGGATGCACGAACTTGGACACATCGCCGCCGAGCAGAGACACTTCCCGAACCAGAGTCGACGAAATAAAGGAGTAGTGCTCGGCAGGCGTCAGAAACAGGCTTTCCATCCCTTCCACCAGCGCACGGTTCATGTTGGCGAGCTGAAATTCGTATTCGAAATCGGAGACAGCACGCAAACCACGCAAAATGGCGGTGGCGTTCTGGTCACGTACAAAATCCACCAGCAGGTTGCTGAACCCGCAGACTTCGACATTGGGCAGGTCTTCCAGCACCTCGCGCGCCAGTTCCACACGCTCGTCGAGAGTAAACAGGGGCCGTTTCTTGGGGCTTGCCGCAACGCCGACCACTACACGGTCAAACAGATTACCGGCCCGTTCCACCAGATCACGATGCCCATTGGTAATGGGGTCAAAGGTGCCGGGGTACACAATGATTACCATAAAGCGTGTCTCTTGTGTTTGTAGGTCAGTATTACGGCGTGCGCCGCATGGTACCCCGAAATGTCTCACCAACTCAACGTAGCAGCTTTTTTAGCACCCGATGCATGAGCCGGCCGTAGGGCGGGAAAATCAGCGGCAGGGTACTCAACCGACCATGGTGAACCACCGAACGTGCATGGGAGAAGGCACGGAAACCTTCCACGCCATGATAAGCCCCCATGCCGGACGTCCCCTTGCCGCCAAAGGGCAGTTGCTGGTGGGCGATGTGCACGAGAGTATTGTTCACCATGGCACCGCCGCTGGGGACCCGGTTCAGGACCTGTTCGCGGCCCTGCGAGCCACGGCCAAAATAGTACAGGGCCAGAGGATTGGGCCGGGCCTGCATGAAGGCGATGGCTTCGTCTTCGTCGGTGTAGGGCACCACGGGCAGCAGCGGACCGAAAATTTCCTCGCTGAGCATGCCGGCGTCCAGAGGCACCTCGGTAATGGGCATCAGCGGCAGTTTGGGCTGGGTGCGCCAGTCTTCAGCCGTGCCCGGGGGTAGGTGGCACTTGGCCCCGTCGGCCTCCGCTTCCGCCAGCAGGTCCAGCAGGCCATCCCGATGGCGGGTATGGATAAGTGCGGAGTAATCCTTGTTATTGCGGTAATCCGGGTAGCTGTTCTGAAAAGCCACCAGCAGCTGCCGTACGAAAGCGTCCTGCTTGTCTCTGGGGACCAGCACATAGTCCGGCGCCACACAGGTCTGTCCGGCATTGAGGCTTTTGCCAAAGGCGATGCGCCGGGCGGCTTCGGCCAGATCCGCGTCGTCGGCCACATAGGCGGGTGATTTGCCGCCCAGTTCCAGCGTCACCGGGGTCAGATTCTGGGCAGCGGCCTGCATGACCTGACGGCCAACGGCGGTGGAGCCGGTGAACAGCAGGTGGTCGAAGGGCAGCCGCGAAAACGCCTGAGACACGCTGACACCCCCCTGAATCACGGTGATTATGGACGCATCGAAATAGCGCTCAATCAGTTCGGCAAAGCGGGCCGAAAAGGTCGGTGTGGCCTCGGGCATTTTCACCATCACCCGATTACCGGCGGCCAGGGCGTCAATGAGCGGCCCGGTCGCCAGATAAAGTGGATAGTTCCAGGGCACAATAATGCCTACCACCCCCTTGGGCTCATAGCGCACTTCCGCCCGGCCGGGCCAGAATATCCAGGACGACAGCCGAGTGCGGGTGCGCATCCAGCCGGGCAGGCGACGCAATACATGGTCAATGCCCTGAAGGGTAGGCAGGACCTCGGCGATCTCGGTCTCGTCCAGACTCCGGTGGCCGAAGTCGTTCGACAAGGCCGTGGCCAGCAGTTCCTGGTTTTCCAGCACCAGACGCCGCAACAGCCGCAGTCGGCTCTTGCGCTCCGCCAGCGACGGCCCGTGACCGTCGGCCAGTGCGTCGGCGGCGCGCTCCTGTGTATATCCCTGACGCTGTCGATCAAAGGCGGCTTTCAGGGCCTTGCTCTGGCTGTTGGATTTGGAATCGGATTCTACTGCCGTCATAGTGCCTCCGGGCGTTCGACACGCCTGATTATCTGTTGGATGCGGCCGCTGTCACGATGTTTCCAGTGTGCCCAGCCGTCGGGCCAGGCCGGTTCGAAACCCACCGGGGTTTCCAGGTACACCAGGGTGCCGTCGCCCACCACCGGACTGGTCGCCAGGGTATCCAGGGCCTGCTGGAAGCGGTCCTCGGCAAAGGGCGGGTCCAGAAAGACCAGGTCGTACACCCGCTGGCCAGACGTCAGCCAGTGTAGCACGTCCGTTGCGTGTACCTGGCCCCGGTCGATGGCCGACAGGGTCTCCAGATGGCCTTGCAAGACGCTGGCGGCGGTGCGGTTGAGCTCCACAAAATCACAATGCGCGGCACCCCGGCTCAGCGCCTCAAGGCCCAGAGCGCCGCTGCCGGCATAGGCGTCCAGGACGGTCTTGCCCGCCAATTCGTACTGCAACCAGTTGAACAGGCGCTCCCGACCCTGTGACAGGGTCGGGCGCAGGCCGTCGACCACCTGGAACGTCAGCTTGCGTCCGCGCCATTCACCGCCGGTGATGCGCAGGGCGTTCTGGCCTTGACCGGTGCGCTTGCGGTCCGGCGCTCTGGCTTTATTGCGTGCCGCCAACCCAGTCCTCCCAGACATCAACAAATTGGTCATAGTCCATCGCGCGCACCCGGGCACTCCAGTTCAGCACGGTCTCCGGATGCTGGTCATAGGCCGCGGCGGTGATCAACTGGTCATGAATGTATCGGGGCGAACGGGCCTCGGTGCGCCAGCGGCTGGCCAAGCGCTCACGGGCGGCCTCGAATCGCTCGGCATCTGGCAACTGGGGTTGCTCAGGATCCAGCGAGATATTGAACAGGGCTCTGCTCTGACGGGCGCTCTCATCCCATGAGAGGCGGGCATTGTAGCCACCCAGTTGCTGTTCCAGCAGGTCCATGGCAATGCGGAATGCCAGGTAGTCGTCGCTGTCCGGGTAAGGCGCCGTGACAGAGGTAACCGATGACCGTCGGGCCGGAGAGAACGGACTGCCGGGTGCATCACTGCCACTGAGGCGCTCACTGATGGTGTCCATGCGTTTCTCGGTGAGGCTGATGTGGTTGCTGTCGGGCAGGTTCACCCAGATGACGGGAATGCCCTGGGGCGCACTCACCTGGGGAGACAGGTCCCCCAGATCAAATTGCGTCTGCACATCACCCTCGGCCGGTGGCGATACCATGAATGCCTCGGACGGTCCCAGACGGTCCAGCAGTGGAATCAACAGCAACAACAACAGGATGGTCAGCCACAAGAACCGACGACCGAACAGGGGTTTCCTGCGAGCCAGATGACTGGGACTTTGTCGCTTCATGTCAGTTCCTCGTATAAGGGCCTTGATACCCGGCAAACAATGGGTCAACCCGGTTCCATTCGACAGTATTCAGTTTTGCTACATTCTGCATTCTGATAGCATGAGTCGCCAGTCTTTCCCGGAATTACAGTGCATGTTTGGATTTGGCAAAAACCGCAAAACCGAGACGGGTGACGCCCGTCCGGATGACACGGATTCGTCTCTGCTGACTCGCCTCAAGGACGGCCTGGGCAAAACCCGCAGCCACCTCTCCGGCGGTCTCAGCAATCTGTTTTTGGGTCGCAAAACCATAGACGACGATTTGCTGGAAGACATCGAAACCCAGTTGCTCAGTGCCGACGTGGGCATGAACGCCACTCAGGACATCATACAGGCCCTGACCGAGGAGGTGGACCGCAAGACCCTCAAGGACGTCAGCGCCCTGAAACGCGCCTTGAAAGAACAGCTGACCGGCTTGCTGACGCCGGTGACCGAACCCCTGAATGTAAGTGGTCACACACCCTATATCATCCTCATGGTGGGCATCAACGGCGTGGGCAAGACTACGACCATTGGCAAACTGGCGCACCAGTTCAAGGCCGAGGGCAAATCCGTCATGCTCGCCGCCGGCGATACCTTCCGCGCCGCTGCCGTGGAGCAATTGCAGGCCTGGGGCGAGCGCAATGACGTGCCGGTGATAGCCCAGCACACCGGTGCGGACAGCGCCTCGGTACTCTTTGATGCCGTGCAGGCCGCCCAGAGCCGGGGCACGGATGTACTGCTGGCAGATACCGCCGGGCGGCTGCACAACAAGGACAACCTCATGTCCGAACTGGAAAAGGTTGTCCGGGTAATGAAAAAACTGGACCCGGACGCGCCGCATGAGGTCATGCTGGTGCTGGATGCCGGCACCGGCCAGAACGCCGTGATGCAGACCCGACAGTTCCAGCAGGCCGTTGGGGTCACCGGGCTGACACTCACCAAGATGGACGGCACCGCCAAGGGCGGCATCATCTTCGCCCTGGCCCGGGAGTTCGGGCTGCCCATTCGCTACGTAGGGGTGGGCGAACAGGCTGCGGACCTGCGGACCTTCGAAGCCGAGGCATTCTGCGATGCACTCTTTGGTGACCTCACTGACGACCAGGGCCAGGACTCGGCATGATAATTCTGGATCAGGTGTCGAAACGCTACGACGGCGGCCACGAAGCCCTGCGCAATGTCACGCTGCAGGTGGAAAAGGGCGAGATGGTCTTTGTCACCGGCCACAGCGGCGCCGGCAAGAGTACGCTGCTACGCCTGATCACCCGCATCGATATCCCCACGTCCGGCCAGGTACGGGTCAACAACCAGCTGCTGAACCGCATGTCCAAGGCCCAGGTGCCCTTCTACCGGCGTGACATCGGCATGGTGTTCCAGAACCACCAGTTGCTCATGGACCGCACCGTATTCGACAACGTCGCCCTGCCCCTGCGGGTGGCGGGCGCCAGCAAGCAGGACATGCAACGCCGGGTCCGTGCCGCTCTGGACAAGGTGGGCCTGCTGAAGCGGGAGAAATACTTCCCCATGATGCTGTCGGGGGGTGAGCAACAGCGTGTGGGCATTGCCCGGGCGGTGGTCAATCGCCCCGCCATTCTGCTGGCTGACGAGCCTACGGGCAACCTGGACCCGCTGCTGTCACGCGAGGTCATGAACCTGTTCTCGGAATTCAACCGGGTGGGCACCACGGTGATGATCGCCAGTCACGACCTGGGCCTGATTGCCCGCATGCCCTATCGGGTGTTTACCCTGCGCGAAGGCTCGCTGGTCAAGTCATCGGCGCTGGAGGGCATGCGACATGGCTAAACACAGGCCCTCCAACCGGATGAAAAAGCGCGGTGTTCGCCGCCAGGAAGTGAACAGCCGCGCCTGGATACTGCACCACCGCCACCTGCTCGGCGAAAGTCTGCGTGACATCGTGCGCCAGCCCCTGTCCACTGGCCTCACCTGGCTGGTGATTGCCATTGCGCTGTCCCTGCCGGCCCTGCTGTACGTGACCCAGAAGAACCTGGAACAACTGGCGGGTCACTGGCAGGAGGGCGCCCAGGTATCGCTCTTCCTCTACGATCGCACCAGCGAGAATGACGGCAGGGAACTGGCCGACGACATTGCACAACGCCCGGAAGTCCGTGATGCCTGGTATCTTTCCAAGCAGGATGCCATGGACGAATTCGCGGAGTGGATGGACCTGGGTCAGGTCATGGCCTCGCTGAACCAGAACCCACTGCCGGCCACCATAGTGGTCATTCCCATCAGCCAGACTCGCAATGACATCACCATCCTGGGCGAACTGCTGTCGAGCCTGCCGGAAGTGGCAGACATGCAGATGGACATTGAGTGGGTACAGCGACTGGAGCACATCAGCGAAGTACTCACCCGCGCCCTGGTAGCTCTGGCCGGTGTGCTGGGGCTTACTGTGCTGCTGGTGATCGGCAACACCATGCGCATGGCCACCGAGGCCAGGCGCGACGAGATCATGGTGGTCAAGCTGGTGGGTGCGACCCGGAGCTTTGTGCGCCGCCCCTTCCTCTACATGGGCTTCTGGTACGGGCTGTTTGGCGGCCTGGTGGCCTGTGGTCTGACCTGGGGCAGTGTCAGCCTGCTGGACGTGCCGGTGGCCGAGTTGTCCGCCAGTTACGGTACGTCCATCCGGCTGCGTTCACTGAGCCTGGGCGAGGGCGCCTTGCTGGTACTGGCAGCCATCATCCTGAGCATTGTGAGCACCTGGTTTACCGTGTCCAGGCGGCTGGCCCGCATTGAACCAAATCCCATCTGAAAAGGTATAAACTGAGTGAAATGACTGATTGAGACCCGAGTAAAAATTTAATCAATGTCATCGTCCTGATAGCATCTTTGTATATTGTGATTTTTGACGATGTGTTATTATCACGTCAGTTAGTCAAAGTTGACCCTTGCACAGTTTCGAGATGGTGATACAACCATGAGTAAACAGCTACCCATGTTGGCCGTAGACACAATGAGCCCTGGTGGCAATCTGGAGTCCTACATCCAGTCTGTCAACAGCGTGCCCGTGTTGTCTGCGCAAGAAGAGCGTGACCTGTCAGAGGCGTTTTATTACGAAAACGATCTGGCGTCTGCGCGTCAACTGGTCCTGTCGCACCTGCGTTTTGTAGTCCACATCGCTCGCAGCTACTCGGGGTATGGCCTGCCGCAGGCCGACCTGATTCAGGAAGGCAATGTGGGCCTCATGAAGGCCGTCAAGCGCTTCAACCCTGAAGTGGGCGTGCGTCTGGTGTCCTTTGCCGTGCATTGGATAAAGGCAGAGATTCACGAATACATTCTGCGCAACTGGCGCATCGTGAAAATTGCCACGACCAAGGCCCAGCGCAAGCTGTTCTTCAATTTGCGCAGTGCCAAGAAGAGCCTGAGCTGGCTGAACCCGACGGAAGCGCAATCCATTGCCGACGCCCTGGGCGTAAAGCAGTCCACGGTGTATGACATGGAAGGCCGCCTGTCGGCTCAGGATGCGACCTTCGAAGCCGATGATGACGATGACGATTCGGTATTCGCGCCGGAGCAGTTCCTCAATGATCTGAGCGCCGATCCGGCGGGTCAGGTGGAGCGGGCAGACTTCAGCGAAGACGCGAATGAGCGCCTGTATTCAGCGCTGTCCAATCTGGATGATCGCAGCCGCGATATACTGTCGGCGCGCTGGCTGGGTGACAACAAGAGCACCCTACACGAACTGGCCGACCGCTACGGCGTATCTGCCGAGCGCATTCGTCAGCTCGAAAAGAACGCCATGAAGAAGATCCGTCAGGCCATGGGCGAACCCGAGCCTGCCTGAGACGCCCCTGAACGGCACCGAAAAGCCGCAGTTGATGCGGCTTTTTTGTGTCTGACTGCCCTCCGGGGCCACCTGCAAACAACCGTATTTGACCATGACCGAATCCGCCTATCGTCCGCTATTGATATTCACCGCCCTGCTGGGTGCCTGCACCGTTGGCCTGGGCGCCCTGGGCGGGCATGCCATGCAATCGGTGCTGAATGTCAGCCAGCTTGCCACCTGGGAAACCGCCACGCGCTACCTCATGTGGCATGTACTCGCGGCCCTGGCCCTGCTGTTGGCCAACCGGCCTGCCCTGCGCCTGCCCGTGGTCGTATTGCTCATCGGAGCACTGCTGTTTTCTGCCAGCCTCTACCTCTGGCTGCTTACCGGACTGCGCCCTCTGGTCTTCATTACCCCTCTGGGCGGGGTTACACTCATTGCCGGATGGCTATTGCTCGCATGGACCTTTGTTAAATCATGAACTCCCAACCCCTTCGACAGATTCGCAGTTTTGTCATGCGCACCGGGCGCATGACGCCCGGCCAGGAACGCGCGCTGAAAGAACAGTGGCCCCTTTTCGGCCTGGAAGCCGACGGCCAGCCGCTGGACCTGCCCGCCATCTTCGGCCGTCAGGCCCCGATAACACTGGAGATCGGCTTCGGCATGGGCGACTCCCTGCTGGAAATGGCGCAAAAAGCGCCCGAACGTGACTTCATCGGCATTGAAGTCCACCTGCCGGGCGCCGGGCGACTAATCCATCGTGCGCATGAAGCGGGCGTGACCAATATACGGGTCATGCGCGAAGATGCCGTGGATATTCTGCGAGATCAGATTGCCGACCAGGCCCTGGATCAGGTGCAAGTGTTTTTTCCCGACCCCTGGCACAAGAAGAAGCACCACAAACGCCGCTTGATCCAGCCGGACTTCATGACGCTGCTGGCCCACAAGATTCGCCCCGGCGGCCATGTGCACCTGGCCACCGACTGGGCCCACTACGCCGAGCACATGCTTGACGTGGTCAACGCAGCGCCGGATTTTGAAAACGTGCAGGCGGACAACGGCTATTTGCCCGGTCGGCCGGCGTTTAGACCGGAAACCAAGTTCGAACGCCGGGGCAAGGCCAAGGGCCACGGTGTCTGGGACTTGCTTTGTAAGCGCGTCGATTTGTAAGCAGTCGGTATCCAACCACGCGGTCCCTGAACTATACTGGCCAGCACATTATTCACATTTCCAGGGACCTATGGCCTATTTGGAAATCGGCCTGGTACTGCTTGGCCTGATCGGGCTGCTGGCATCGCTGAAACCCCTGATCAAGATTGCCAGTCTCAACAGCGAACATGGCCGTGCCTGGGGCATTCTGCTGATTCTGGTCGGGTTTTTCATACTGGGTTACGGCCTCTTTGCGGTACGTCTGGCAAGCGCTGAACCTGGTCTGACAGAGCGGCTGTTGTCTCTTATTCTCTTTGGCGGCAGCATTTTCGTGGTACTGGTCTGTCGACTGTCGAAGCAGACCATGCAGGAACTGGACGACACAGTCAGCACCCTGGAACAGCAAGGTGCCCAGATCCAGTATCAATCGCTCCATGATCTGCTGACCGGCCTGCCCAATCGAAACCAGTTGGCAGACTTTCTGGACGAATGCCTCAACGACAGCACCTCGCGCCCCCTGGCCCTGTTCTGCATCAACGTCAACGACTTCAAACAGATCAATGATACCTTTGGCTATTACAATGGCGATCGTGTTCTCAAGGCCATTGCCGAGGGGCTCAGGGCCGAGACCCCCAACCAGGCCTGTGTCGCACGCATCAGCGCGGACGAATTCATGGTGGGCTGCCCAGACTTCGACCACAAACAGGCAGACGCGCTGGGCAAGCGTCTCATTCATCGATTCAACGGACGCCTGGCCATCGGTCAGGACCTGGAAGTCCCGCTGAGCCTAGCTCAGGGCGTCACCCTGGCGCCCGAACACGGTGTGAACCGGGAAACCCTGGTGCGCCGCAGTGACATTGCCATGCAGTCGGCCAAGTCCGGCCGCCTGGCCATGGCTTTCTACCAGTTCGGCCAGGAGGAGGCCTACCTCGGGCGTATTGATATCCTCTCCGATCTGCGCCGCGCGGTGGACCAGGAGGCGCTGAAGCTTTATTTTCAGCCTCAGATCAATATGGCCACGGGCAGTGTGCTGGGGATGGAGGCCCTGCTACGCTGGGCTCATCCCATACGCGGCCTGATACCACCGGATAATTTCATCCCCCTGGCCGAGCAGTCCGGTGACATCGAATGGATCACGCACTGGGTGGTCGAGCATGCCATCAGGGAAGCCCGTCGCTGGCGGGATCAGGGGCTGAACCTGAGTCTGTCGCTGAATATTTCGGCCAGTGACCTCAGTCGCAGCGGGCTCTCAGAGCGCCTGACTCACAGTCTCAGTGAGTGCTGCATGACGGCGCCGGAAATCACGCTGGAGATCACGGAAAGTGCATTTATGGCCGATCAGCGCCAGTCCGTGGGTCAGTTGATGCGATTGCGCCGCCAGGGGTTTCAGATCGCCATTGATGATTTCGGCACCGGGTATTCATCCCTGAGCCAACTGCGGGACCTGCCGGTCAACGCACTCAAGATCGACAAGTCTTTCCTGCTCCTGATGCAGACTCGGCCGGAAAACAGCCGCATCGTGCGCTCAATTATTGAACTGGGGCACAATCTGGACTTGCTCGTGACGGCCGAAGGCGTAGAAACGGAAGCCATGTACCAGCAGCTTCAAGCCGCCGGGTGCGACCACTGTCAAGGTTATTGGCTCAGCCGCCCCATGCCTGCCGACGAGGTTGCGCACTGGTACCATGCGCATCAACCGGCGCGACTTAAAGCCCGGAACTGATACTCAGTACCAGCCATACCCCAGGTCAAGCCGAACCTGATAGGAGCCGTCGTGGCGAATTCGTGCAGCGGGTGTCAGATGCATTCGGTCCACCCAGAATGCATGCCCGGCGCCAAACTCGGCCAGAATATCGCCTTCGGTGGGCAGATACGCACCCACCTGGAGCAGATAGCCTTCACGCAGAGCACCCGTGGGGTAAAAGTTCAGGTGCGGGGTTGCCACAATGCCCTGATCCGGTGCCCGGGCATCAAAGCTTACCGATCCGCTGACGGAGAACAGGTTGCTCATGCGTCGTTCGTAGCTCACATTGGGTTCAAGCAGGCCCCAGCCCACCAGGTCCGTACTGATGCTGTTGCGATATCCGCCCGCCAGCGCTGGCGCTGCCAAAGCCAGGATACATATCGCGACAATCCCTCGCTGCCATTGCCTCACAGATTAACCCTCTTGTTGGTCGTCACATACGACCCCCCTGTTAACGCCTCCGCAGGGGGTCATCATCACCTTCCAGGGTGAGTGATGCGGTCCTTGACTTCAAATGGTCGGCATCCGATTCGTCTGCCAACTTGATCATGAGACGCAGATCATTGGTGGAGTCGGCGTGTGCCAGTGCGTCTTCATAGGTGATTTCACCCGCCGAATAGAGCTCGAACAGGTGCTGATCAAAGGTCTGCATACCCAGGTCGTTGCTCTTGCCCATGAGATCTTTCAGCAGGTGCACATCGCCCTTGCGTATATGATCCGATACCAGGGGCGTGTTGAGCAAGACCTCAATGGCCGCCCGGCGGCCCTTGCCGTCCGGCGTGGGCACCAGTTGCTGCGCCACAATGGCCTTGAGGTTCAGTGACAGGTCCATCCACAACTGGCGCTGCTTGTCCGACGGAAAAAAGTGCATGATGCGGTCCAGCGCCTGGTTGGCGTTGTTGGCGTGCAGTGTGGCCAGACACAGATGGCCAGTTTCAGCAAAGGAGATGGCGTACTGCATGGTCTCCGGTGTTCGGACCTCGCCGATCATGATGACGTCGGGGGCCTGGCGCAGCGCGTTTTTCAGACCCACCTCAAAACTGTCGGTATCGATGCCCACTTCGCGCTGGGTGACGATACAGCCCCGATGCTGGTGAATGAATTCGATGGGATCTTCAATGCTGATGATGTGACCGCGTGAATGCTCATTACGGTGACCCAGCATGGCTGCCAGAGAGGTGGACTTACCGGCCCCGGTGGCCCCGACAAAAATCACCAGCCCGCGCTTGGTCATGGCGAGTTGCTTGAGTACATCCGGCAGGTGCAGTTCGTCCAGACTGGGAATGTTGATCTCTATGCGGCGCATTACCATGGCCGCCAGATTGCGCTGGTGCATGGCACTGACGCGGAAGCGGCCGACGCCGCGGGCACTGATGGCAAAATTGCATTCCTGGGTGTCCTGAAACTCCCGGCGCTGCTTCTCCGTCATCACGGACACCACCATTTCCCGGGCCTGCTCGGGACTGAGTGCCTGCTTGGTCACGGGCACAATGCGACCGTTCACCTTTAGACTGGGTGCGACACCGGCGGTGATAAAGAGGTCGGACGCCCCCTTTTCCACCATGATTTTCAGCAGCTGTTCAAAATCCATAGGTCAGTCCCGTTCTCAGAAGTTTTCCGGCGCCTTGGCCTTGGCCCGGGCTTCTTCCACACTGATCGTGCCCTTGGCCACCAGATTGCTCAAGGACTGATCCATGGTGATCATACCCTGAGCCGACCCTGTCTGAATAGCGCTGTACATCTGGGCCACCTTGTCTTCGCGAATCAGGTTGCGGATAGCCGAGGTACCCCGCATGATTTCGTGGGACGCCACCCGGCCACCACCCTTGCGTTTGAGCAGCGCCTGGGACACCACCGCCTGCAGCGACTCCGACAACATGGAGCGCACCATGGATTTTTCCTCCGCCGGGAACACGTCGATGATACGGTCAATGGTCTTGGCCGCCGAGGTGGTGTGCAGGGTACCGAAAACCACATGGCCGGTTTCGGCTGCGGTGAGAGCCAGACGGATGGTTTCGATGTCCCGCAACTCACCCACCAGGATGATGTCCGGGTCTTCCCGCAAGGCCGAGCGCAGTGCCTCGTTGAAGCCCAGAGTGTCACGACTGACCTCACGCTGATTCACCAGGCAGCGCTTGCTCTTATGCACAAACTCGATGGGGTCCTCCACTGTCAGTATGTGTTCATAGCGCCGTTCGTTGATCTCGTTGATCATGGCCGCCAACGTGGTGGACTTACCCGACCCGGTCGGCCCGGTGACCAGGACCAGGCCGCGCGGGACATTGGCGATGGTCTTGAAGACCTCCCCCATGCCCAGGTCTTCCATGGTCAGCACCTTGGAGGGGATGGTCCGGAATACCGCACCGGCGCCGCGGTTGTGATTGAAGGCGTTGACACGAAAACGGGCTACACCGAGCACTTCGAAGGAAAAGTCGGTTTCCAGAAATTCTTCGTAATCCTTGCGCTGCTTGTCGTTCATGATGTCGTAAATCAGCGCGTGCACCTCTTTGTGCGGCATGGCCGGCAGATTGATGCGCCGCACATCCCCGTCCACACGAATCATGGGCGGCAGTTCCGCCGACAAGTGCAGGTCGGAGGCATTCTGTTTGGCGCTGAAGGCCAGAAGTTCGGTAATATCCATGTCTATCCTCTGGTTGGCCGGGTATCGGTAAGGTTAGAATACTCAATCGGCGGTCTGCTTTGAAACCGACAGGCCCGGCAAGCATACTGATGGAGTGGGATGAGTACCATAACCGAACGATGGCGGCATGTGTCCAGCAAGGTGAGTGCGGCGGCCCGCGACAGTGGGCGTTCTGCGACCTCGGTCACACTTATGGCCGTGAGCAAGACCTTTCCGCTGTCTGCAGTGCAGGAAGCCTACACGGCCGGTGCCCGCCATTTCGGGGAAAACTACGTGCAGGAAGGCGTCGCCAAGGCCCAGGCTTTCTGTCCCGACGACCTGGTCTGGCATTTTATCGGCCCGCTGCAGTCCAACAAGACGAAACCGGTGGCCGAGTACTTCGCCTGGGTACACACCATTGAGCGTGTAAAGATCGCCCGTCGTCTCAGCGAGCAGCGTCCCGACCATCTGCCACCGCTCAATCTCTGCATCCAGGTGAACATCAGCGCCGATCCCAACAAGTCCGGTGTGGCCCCCGACGACGTAATGACTCTGGCTGCGGACATCGCCGATTTGCCCGGTGTGGCCCTGCGTGGCTTGATGACAATTCCGGCGGCTGACCTGCCAGCGTCCGAGCTCAGCGAAGCCTTTGTCGCCATGGCCGGACTGTCGCACCGCCTGCAGACGGCGTATCCCCAGGCCAGCACGCTGTCCATGGGCATGAGCAATGACCTGGAGATCGCCATTGCGGCGGGCAGCAACTGTGTCCGGGTGGGCAGTGCCATATTCGGCCCCCGCGCCACGCGACCATGACCCACCGACACGGCCACAGCGGCCGGTCAATAAACCAGGAGAGTTCAGGATGACCGCAACAGAATCCGAACACACACAGATCGCATTTATCGGCACCGGCAACATGGCCGGTGCCATTATCGGCGGTATGCTCACCCGGGACTTTCAGCCGGACCAGATCATCGGCACCACCCGCAGCGAGTCCAGTGCCCGGGCCGCTGGCGACACCTACGGCATTGACGTGATTACCGACAACAGCGCCGCCGTGGCCCGCGCCGACATTCTGGTACTGGCCGTCAAGCCACAAATGATGGCTGATACCTGCCGCGCCCTGAGGGACGACGTGCAGGCACGCAAACCGCTCATCGTGTCCATCGCCGCCGGGCTGGAAGCGTCCACCCTTGACGAGTGGCTGGGCGGTGGCCTGGCGCTGATCCGTTGCATGCCCAATACACCGTCCTTTGTGGGCGCCGGCATCAGTGGCCTGTACGCCAACGCGGCTGTCACTCCGGCCCAGGCCGAGCTGGTCGATGCCATGTTCAAGGCGGTGGGCGTTACCCAGTGGGTGGAAAAGGAGGCCGATATGCATACCATTACGGCGATATGCGGCAGTGCACCGGCCTACTACTACCGTTTTACAGAGGCCCTGATACACTGTGCCACTGAGCGCGGCATGAACGCCGAAGATGCCCGGAACCTGGCCACCCAGGTGGCGCTGGGCGCTGCCCGCATGATGACAGAAACACCCGACACCCCGGGCCGACTGCGGGAAAAAGTCACATCACCCGGGGGAACCACAGAACAGGCTCTGAAGGTCTTTGATCAACAGGGTCTGGACTCGCTCATGAAGGATGCAGTGAACGCCTGTGTCGCCCGCAGCGAGTCGCTGGCGACTGAACTCGCGTCCCAATCAGACTGATAGGAGTGCCTCCATGGCAGAGATTCTCGTTTTACTGATAAAAACCGCGTTTGCGGTGGTGCTGATTGCCACGTCGGCCCGTTTCCTGGCCCAGATTGCCCAGGTGGACCCCTATGGCCCCATGGCGGAAACCGTACGCAAACTGTCTGGTCCGTTTGTCGGCCCGGTACAAATGGTGGTGCCGCGTATCGGTGGCCTGGACACTGCGGCCCTGGTGGTGATCTGGGTGCTCCAATTGGTGATGGCGCTGTTGCTGATCACCCTGGTGCCCCAGTTGAACGCCGCCATCAGTACCGTGCTGATCGGCGCCGCCTTTGCCACGGCGGGGCTGGTGCTGGAAGTGCTACGCTGGTCCATGATCATCGTGGCCATCGGCAGCTGGCTCACGTCCGGGCAGCCCAACCCGCTGCTGGGGTTCCTGCGCGACATGATCGAACCCTTTGTCGCACCCTTCCGCAAGCTCAACCTGCAGGTGGGCATGCTGGATCTGAGTTATCTGCTGGCCTTCCTGGCGCTCTACATCCTCCATGCCATTCTGCGTGGTGTTGCCTACAGTGCCGTGCCCGTGCAGCAGATTCGCATCGCTTTTCTCGGAATTTGATGGATGAGCACGGAACCGCAGATACCTGATACACCGACTGTTGAAAGCGTGGGCCTGGTCACCCCGCAGTCGATGACCTTCGATGAGCCACTGCCCTTGCGCAGTGGCCGCACGCTGGATCATTACACCCTGGTGTACGAGACCTACGGTACCCTCAACGCTGATGCCAGCAATGCCATTCTGATCTGCCATGCGCTCAGCGGCCATCATCACGCCGCCGGTTATCACAGCCCGGAAGACAGTAAACCCGGCTGGTGGGACGCCTGCATCGGGCCGGGCAAGGCCATTGATACGCGCCGCTACTTTGTAGTGAGTCTGAACAACCTCGGTGGCTGCCACGGCAGCACCGGGCCGCGCAGCATCAACCCGGAGACGGGTCGCCCCTGGGGGCCGGACTTTCCCGTCATGGCGGTACGCGACTGGGTGAAGAGTCAGGCCCGCCTCGCCGACCGCCTGGGCATCCAGACCTGGCTCGCTGTGGTCGGTGGCAGCCTGGGCGGCATGCAGGCCCTGCGCTGGTCCATCGACTACCCGGACCGGCTGCACGGCGCCGCCGTGATCGCCTCGGCCGCCAAGTTGACGGCCCAGAACATCGCCTTCAATGAGGTGGCACGCCAGGCCATCATCAATGACCCGGAGTTCCACAAGGGCCATTATGAAGACCATGACGCCTACCCGAAGCAGGGGCTGATGCTGGCCCGCATGCTGGGGCACATCACCTATCTGTCCGATGAGGGCATGCGCGAGAAATTCGGCCGCGACCTGAAAAAAGGCACGCTCAGTTTCGATTACGATGTGGATTTTCAGGTGGAAAGCTATCTGCGCTATCAGGGGGAACACTTTTCCTCCACCTTTGACGCCAACACCTACCTGCTGATGACCAAGGCACTGGATTACTTTGATCCGGCCGCCGACCACGGCCACGATCTCGCCCGGTGCCTGTCTCAGGCCAACGCGCGTTTTCTGGTGACCTCGTTTTCCACCGACTGGCGGTTTGCCCCGGCGCGCAGCGAAGAGATCGTGAACGCCCTGATTCATGCCGGCAAGGATGTCACCTATCTGGAAATCGATGCCCCTCAGGGCCACGACGCCTTCCTGTTTCCCATTACTCCCTATGTGCGGGCGCTGTCGGGCTTTCTCCACCGGCTCTGCCGGGACCACGGCGTGAGCATGCCAGAACACACACCGGAGGTGAGCCATGCGGGTTGATCTGGAGCTGATCGCCAATTGGATTCCCGAGGGCGCGCGCGTACTCGACCTGGGTTGCGGCGACGGTGAACTGCTGGCCCACCTGCGCGATCAACGCGGCGCCAGTGGTCTGGGCGTGGAAATCGACGAAGCCCGGATGATGGGCTGTATCGACCGGGGCGTGCCCGTGGTGCAGAAAGATCTGGACACCGGTCTGGGCAATTTTCTGGACAAGAGCTTTGATACCGTGGTCATGACCCAGTCCCTGCAACAGATGAAGGCACCCCACAAGACCCTGGCGGAGATGCTGCGCATTGGTCAGGACGCCATTGTGACCATTCCCAACTTCGGCTTTTGGGATGCCCGGCGGTACCTGACCTTCCTCGGCCGCATGCCCATGTCCAAGTTGCTGCCCTACAGCTGGTTCGACACGCCCAATATCCACATGTGCACCCTGCGCGACTTCGAACAGCTCTGTCAGGATCAAAAGGTCCGGATCAAGAAGCGCACCGTGGTGGACAGCCAGCATCGCGCCAGCCGGTTCATCAACCTGTGGCCGCATCTGCTGGGTGAAATCGCCATCTATCATCTGGACAAACCCGGAGACAACGCATGAGACCTCTGTTGCTGGCACTGCTCACCTGGGCATTGATGACGCCACTGACGTCTGCCGCAGACCGCATGCAGACGTTCGGTCAGTGGGATGTGCACTACATGGTGCTGCCCACCACCATGCTGTCCGCCGATGTAGCCTCGGCCTATGGCATCCAGCGGGCAAACAATCGGGCCTTTGCCAACATTGCGGTAATGGACAACGAAGCCGAAAGCCTCACCGGCATGCCCAGTGAAATCACCGGCGAATACACCAATCTGGTGGGCCAGACCCGGGAACTGACCTTCCAGCAGGTGGTGGAAGGCGATGCCGTCTATTACATTGCAGAGTTTCGCTTTCCCCATCGTGAACGGTTACGCTTTGATATCCAGTTCCAGCCCCAGGGTGACCCGCAGGGTTATACTCTGACCTTTGAGCAAAGTATTTATCAGGAGGGTCGACCATGACTGCCTTGAGCCGTCAGTGGGTACTTGCCAGCGGTAACATCGGCAAGCTCCGTGAATTCAACCAGCTGTTGTCCGGCTGGGACATCGATATTCGTCCGCAGGATGATTTCGATGTACCGGATGCCGACGAAACCGGCCTCACCTTTGTGGAAAACGCACTGTTAAAGGCCCGCAACGCCGCCCGGGAAACCGGCCGTCCGGCGCTGGCGGACGATTCCGGCCTGGAGGTGGACGCCCTGAACGGCGCGCCCGGTATCCGTTCGGCGCGCTACAGCGGTCGCCATGGTGACAATGCCAGCCACATCAGCAAACTGCTGGACGAACTGAAAGACCTGCCGGATGATCAGCGCACCGCCCAGTTCGTCTGTGTGCTGGTGGCCCTGCGCCATGCAGAAGACCCCAGACCCCTGATCTGCCAGGGTGTGTGGAAGGGACGCATCCTGCATGCGCCCCAGGGTGAAGGCGGTTTCGGCTACGATCCGGTTTTCCTGGTTCCGGATCTGAACCTGAGCGCCGCCGAATTGCCGCCGGAGACCAAGAACCGCATCAGCCACCGCGGTCAGGCCATTGAACAACTGCGGGCCGCCATTCCGGGCTGGCTGGCGACGTGATCCAGACCGCAACACCCGATCCGACGATCATTCCGCTGGGGCTGTATGTGCATTTCCCCTGGTGTGTACGCAAGTGCCCCTATTGCGATTTCAACTCTCATACCCATGACGGCGCCCTGCCCCAGGACGACTATGTAAACCGTCTTGTTGACGATCTTACCGACGAGTTGTCGCGGGTACCCCACCGACCCATCGAGTCGGTGTTTTTCGGCGGCGGCACCCCCAGCCTTATGACCGGTGAAGCCCTGAACCGGTTCATGCAATGCCTGCACGACAGCGGTCGGCTGCAGGACGGCGCCGAAGTGACCCTGGAAGCCAACCCGGGCACTGTGGAACGCCAGTACTTCGCCGACTATGTGCGCGCCGGCGTCAATCGGTTCTCGCTGGGGGTGCAGTCCTTCGACGATGCGGCCCTGAGCCGCCTGGGTCGTATTCACTCCGGGGACGACGTATTGCGCGCCTGGGACCTGCTCACCTCGCTGGATGTTGACCGCATCAACATCGACATCATGCACGGCCTGCCGGAACAGACACCGGAGGCGGCGCTGGCGGATATCGAGCAGGCCCTGGCGCTGGATCCGGGTCATCTGTCCTGGTACCAGTTGACCCTGGAACCCAATACGGTCTTCTACCGCAAGCCGCCACGCCTGCCGGACGAAGATACGCTGGAGCACATTGAGTCCCACGGCCAGGCCATGCTGGCAGAGGCCAGCTATGAGCAGTACGAGATTTCCGCCTACGCCCGAGACGGGCACGCCTGCCGCCACAATCAGGTCTACTGGACCTTTGGCGACTATCTGGGCATTGGTGCCGGTGCCCACGGCAAGATCACCACGGGGGACGGTATTGTGCGCACCAGCCGCACCCGCATGCCGGAACACTACCTGCGCGCCATTGACGGCGGGCGCAAGGCGCACACCGTCACCCCGGACGATCTGGCTTTCGAATACATGCTCAATGTGCTGCGTCTGAAAGGCGGCGCCGACCGCTCGGCATTCACCGCCCGCACCGGACTGGCGACAGACGCACTGGAACCGACGCGAGAACAACTGGTCCGCAAGGAGCTGCTGGAAGCCGACCGGGACCAACTGACCGCACAGGGCTGGTGGTTCTACAATGATGCCGTCGGGGCCTTTCTGCCCTCAGAGTGAGTCCGGCAGGTCCTTGAGGGACAGGGTATGGGTGGACCAGGCATCGACGTCCACCAGTGCTTCGTACCAGGAGGCAAAGATAAGCGCCGCGGCCTCGCTGTCCACAGAGTGCTGACCGAAGTCCCGGACACCCCGGGCCCGAGCCTCCCGCTTGATTTCTTCGGAACTGAGCCGTTCGTCCCATGCCAGCGCCGGCAGCACAAACCGCCCATGCAGACGCTTGCGAAATTTGTCCGCACGCCGGGCCATCTCGCTTACCGTGCCGTCCATGTTCAGGGGCAGGCCCACCAGGACGGCATCCGGGCGCCAGCGCGCCAGCAGCTGTTCCACCTCCGCCCAGTCGGGCTGGCCGTTGTCCATGGCAATGGGGGGCTGGGCAGTGGCCTGCCCGGTAATGCTCTGGCCCACGGCTACTCCGGTGCGTTTGACGCCGTAATCAAAAACCAGTATCTGAAACTCATTCACGACAGATCCCGTCACTGGGTTGTGGTCATGGGTCCGTCCACGTCAAACCGGAAGGTACGAATGATTTCCAGCATGTCGTACTCCTCGCGCATGGCGTCGTTGAACTCGTCGAAAGGGGCCGACTGCAGGACGGTCTGGCGGGCGGCTTCATCCAGCACACCGTGGCCGGAACTCTGCAACAGAGTAATGGAATCCAGCTCACCGGTATGCCGGATACTGGTCAACAGGCGGACCTGTCCGCGCAGGCGCTGCGAACGCGCCGCTTCCGGGTAGTTGGCGTTGCCGATGCGCTCCACCTTGTTTTGCCAGGCGTGAACGTACTCCGCTTCCGGAGCCGCGCGGGTGGACACGGATGTCAGGGTGCGTACACGGGGCCGGTTGGCATAGCTCTGGCGCCGGTTGTCCAGCATGGCCCGCAGGGTAGCGATGTCCATGGTGGTGTCCATGGTTTCGAGCAGTTCTTCGGCCTCGATGGGCTGGGGTTCCGGGTCCGGTTCGTGCCAAACCGACCAGGTGGACGACCCTCGTGTGGCGATGAGACGCTGGGTGAGTGGCTGATCCGGTGCCGAGGTGGGCACGGGTGTCGGCTCCACCTCACGGATCACGTTGTCCTGAAAGTCGGACACCTGATCGGTGGACATCTGTTCCGCTTCTTCCAGTGTGCCACTGCCTTCCTGACTGGCCTGGGCCAGAAAATCCGCCTCGGGGTTGGCTTCCTGACTGCTGCTTTCCAGGGCCAGTGTCACCTCCATCATACTGCTCTCGCCCTCGAAGCGGTCAGTGGCAAACCCTACTCCCAGGATGATGAAGCCGTGTACCAGGGCGGCCAGAAAGAGGGTAAACAGTACCCGGTCGGTAGCGGTTACCTGCTGTGTCGTCATGCGTTCTGCCTGTGCCTCGCAATGGCGTCCATAAGCAGACCACCAATGTCGGTGCCCTGCTGTTCATCGATTTCCCGAATACAGGTGGGGCTGGTGACATTCACCTCGGTGAGCCAGTCACCGATGACGTCCAGTCCCACAAACATCAGGCCCTTGGCTTTAACAATGGGGCCGATGGCTTCCGCAATCTGGCGATCACGGTCACTCAATGGCTGTGCCACCCCGCGCCCGCCAGCGGCCAGATTACCTCGGGTTTCGCCTTCGGCGGGAATACGGGCCAGACAATAGGGCACCGGCTCGCCGTCCACCAGGAGGATGCGCTTGTCACCCTGGGTAATGGCCGGAATGTACTGCTGAGCCATGATCATTTCCCGGCCGTTGTCGGTGAGGGTCTCAATGACCACAGACACATTGGGATCGTCGGCCTTGAGCCGGAAGATGGAGGCCCCGCCCATGCCATCCAGCGGCTTGAAGATCACGTCGCCGAACTGCTTGTGAAAGGCCCGCAGCCGGTCGGAATCATGGGTGACCAGGTGCGGGGCACAGAATTCCGGGAAACGGGTGGCGTACATCTTTTCGTTGCAGTCACGCAGGGCCTGGGGCCGGTTCACCACGGTGACGCCTTCGGCTTCCGCCATTTCCAGCAGATAGGTATTGTAGATGTAGTCGATGTCGAATGGTGGGTCCTTGCGCATGATGATGACATCCAGATCCGCCAGCGGCCGATCGGCGGCCTCGCCCAATTCGTGGTAATGGTCGGGGTCCCGGAACACGGTGAGGGGACGCTGACGCGCCATGGCCCGACTGTCGGCCACATACATGTCTCCAGGCTCCATGTAGACCAGCGTCCACCCGCGATCCTGCGCTGCCCACAACATGGCCAGGGTACTGTCCTTCTTGTACGCCAGCCGATCAATGGGGTCCATCACCACACCAAGCCTGAGGGTCATGTCATTTCTCGCTCAATTTGAAGTATTTCTCATTCTAACCGATTAAACCCCTCCTGCAGAACCCTGGTGCCCGGGGCTGCTGGTACGGTTCCCCAAACTATGGTAAAACCTGCTCACTCAGGCACCGCGCGGGTCAGGGACTCAGGCCGCCGGTCATCTAACGAACGACTGACAAGGTGTTGTATGGACAACGCATTCGAAAATCTGAAAGTGATGGTCATTGACGACTCAAAGACCATACGGCGCACGGCCGAAACCTTGTTGAAAAAAGTAGGGTGTGAAGTCATTACTGCCACGGACGGGTTTGATGCCCTGGCCAAGATAGCGGACACCCGACCCAACATCATATTTGTCGATATCATGATGCCCCGGCTGGACGGCTATCAGACCTGCGCCCTGATCAAGAACAACAGCTTGTTCAAGCAGACCCCTGTCATCATGCTGTCCAGCAAGGACGGCCTGTTCGACAAGGCCAAGGGCCGTATCGTCGGGTCAGATCAATACCTGACCAAACCGTTCGGCAAGGATGAGTTGCTGGGAGCCATCCGTGAACACATCAACACCCAGTCCTGATTGTCCAAACCAATACGACTCACAAGCAGGTTAACGCGTCATGGCCAAAATTCTGATTGTCGACGATTCACCGACCGAGACATACGCCTTCAAAGTCATGCTGGAAAAACACGGACACACCGTGCTGACAGCAGAGAATGGTGCCGATGGCGTGGCGGTGGCGCGCAAGGAGATTCCGGACATCGTACTGATGGACATCGTCATGCCCGGCCTCAATGGCTTTCAGGCCACCCGCCAGTTGACCAAGGGCGAGGACACCAGCCATATTCCGGTGGTCATCGTCACCACCAAGGATCAGGAGACGGACAAGGTCTGGGGGCGACGCCAGGGAGCACGCGGCTATCTGGTCAAACCGGTGGAAGAAGACGTGCTGCTGGAAACCATCAATCCATTGATTGGCTGACCGTGCAACGCCTTGCCAGACATTCGCAGCGACCACTATGACTGATTACAGCTCACCCTATCAGGCCCTGGCCGACCTGGCTGAAAGAAGCCGCCATCAGGCAACCGGTCTGCCCCAGCAGGAAACCTTTGCCGAAACCTGGATTGGTGTGGCCTTTCACATTGCAGGACATTCTCTTGTCTCACCTATGAACCAAGTCACAGAATTGTTAACGCCCCCCAGCTATACACGGCTGCCCGGGGTAAAATCCTGGGTGCTTGGAGTTGCCAACGTGCGCGGGCGACTGATACCCCTGATCGATCTGTGCGAGTTTCTCGGTCTGCCTCACCAGGGACATCGTCAGAGCCGACGGGTACTCATTGTCGAGCAAGGGGATATTCTCGTCGGATTGCTGGTGGATCACGTTGTGGGCATGCAACATTTCAACACGGACGACCAGAAGGACAGCGCCGACACTCTGCCCACGGTGCTCGAAAACTGTATCGACGGCGCCTATCAGAAGAACAACGCAATCTGGCATCTGTTTTCCATGACGAAGCTGATCGGCCAGGAAAAATTCATGCAGGTAGCGGCTTAACAGCGCGACAACCAGGGAGTTCGCAAGAATGAGAGCCAACTCGAACATATGGTCAATACTGACCTCCAACCGCACCCTGTCAGTGTACATGATACTGGCACTGATACTGCTGTTTGGCGTAGGGACGTTCATTACACTGATCAACCGTGACAGCAACTTCGACCGTGAGTATCTTGCTCACGCCAGTAACCTGCAGGTCCTGTCACAGGAGCTGTCCAAGAACGCCACCGAGGCCGCATCCGGTTCCGAGTCGGCGTTTGCGCTGCTACAGGATTCCCGCAACGATTTCCAGAGCAACTGGGATGCCATTGTCAAGGGCAATCCGGAAACCGGGCTGCCGCCGGTGAACCAGACCGTGGTGGACGTGGACCAGTTGGAAAACGTCTGGCAACGGGTCCGGGTCAATGCGGACCAGATCCTGGCCTCCGAGGGCACCATCATCTCCCTGTTCGAACTGGCCAGCATTACCTCCGAGCGCATTCCCGTGCTTCAGGTGGACAATGACGCGGTGATCGAAATCATGCTCGACCAGGGCGCCCCAACTGCTCAGGTGGCGGTAGCCCAGCGACAGAACTGGCTGGCCGAGCGCATAATCCGAAACGTCAACAATGTGCTTCAGGGCGGCGAAGCCGCCGTACTGGCTGCCAGCTCCTTCAGTCGGGATTCCGAACTCTTCGGACAGGTGCTGCGGGGCCAGATAAACGGCAATCCGGACATGGGCATCCAGGCCGTCGACGACCCGGAAGCGCAAGAGCAACTGGCCAGTGTCCAGACCAACTTCAACGCCATCAGCAACTCGGTGGACGAACTGCTGCAATCTTCAACCGAGCTATTCCAGGTACGCGACGCCTCCACGGAAATTTTCGACGAGTCCCAGGCCCTGCTCAACGCCGCCAACCAGCTGAACAACCAGATTGAACTGCTACCCGGCTCGCGTATCGCCCAGCCTCAATTTGCCATCGTCATGGCGATCGGGGCTATTGCTCTGATCATGCTCTCGATCTGGGAAATCTACCGCGCCCAGACCCGCAACCTGGTGCGCACGGAGCAGGAAAACGAACAGAACCAGAACGCCATCCTGCGCCTGCTGGACGAACTGGCGGATCTGGCCGACGGTGACCTGACCACCCAGGCCACGGTGACCGAGGACTTTACCGGGGCCATCGCCGACTCCATCAACTTCGCCATCGACCAGATGCGTCAACTGGTAACCGCCATCAATGCCACCGCCGTTCAGGTCTCCTCGGCCGCTCAGGAAACTCAGACCACGGCCCGCCAACTGGCGGAAGCTTCCGAGCATCAGGCCCAGGAAATTGCCGGTGCCTCGGCGGCGGTGAACGAAATGGCCGTCTCCATCGACCAGGTGTCGGCCAACGCCGCCGAATCCACCGCGGTGGCCGAACGGTCCGTATCCATCGCCACCAAGGGCTCGGACGTGGTGCAGGCCACCATCAACGGCATGGACAATATCCGCGAACAGATTCAGGACACCTCCAAGCGGATCAAGCGGCTGGGTGAGTCTTCCCAGGAAATCGGCGACATCGTTTCCCTGATCAACGACATCGCCGACCAGACCAATATCCTGTCGCTCAACGCCGCCATCCAGGCCTCCATGGCCGGGGACGCCGGGCGTGGGTTCGCCGTGGTAGCGGATGAGGTGCAGCGTCTGGCCGAACGCTCCTCTGCCGCGACCAAACAGATCGAGGCGCTGGTGAAGAACATCCAGTCGGACACCAACGAGGCGGTTATCTCCATGGAGCAGACCACCTCAGAAGTGGTGCGCGGGGCCAGACTGGCCCAGGACGCCGGTGTGGCGCTGGAGGAGATCGAGACCGTATCACGCAGTCTCGCCGACCTGATCCAGAACATCTCCAATGCCGCCCGCCAACAGGCGTCATCCGCCGGTCATATCTCCAACACCATGAACGTGATTCAGGAGATCACCTCACAAACGTCTGCCGGTACCATGGCCACGGCCGACAGCATCGGCAACCTGGCCGACCTGGCAAACGACATGCGCGCATCGGTGGCGGGTTTCAAACTGCCGGAACTCAATGACACGGACGACCTGGATGATCTGGTCAGCCTGCCTGACGACAAAGTCAGTGCTGCCTGATCGGGCCAGAATCCGTTTATGAACGAGCTCAACATGGCCGCACAAACAACAACCCGGTGGTCCATGACCCAGAGGTTTGACGATGATCAGTTTGATCAGTGGCGCGACCTGCTGGAGACGCGTACGGGTATGCGCTATACCCGTGACCGGCGCAGTCTGTTTAGCACGCAGATAAAACAACGGATGCTGGAGGTCGGCTTCGGTGACCTTCAGGCCTACTACCATGCGGTGACGGCCGGGGGTGCTGCGGCCGAAAGCGAATGGCAGACACTGCTGGATTATCTTACGGTGCAGGAAACCCGGTTTTTCCGCGACCCTCAGGCCCTGGAACTGGTGACCAAGCACGTCCGCACACAATGGGCACGCGACGACCACCCGTTTCAGGCCTGGTCCGTGGGCTGCGCTACCGGCGAGGAAGCCTACAGCCTGGCCATGATTCTGGCGGAGCAGGCACGAAACAGCGACCACACCCGGCATTATTCCGTCACCGGCTCGGACATCAGTGCCCCGGCCATCCACAAGGCCCGCCTGGGTCGATATCGGGCCCGGCTGCTGACGCCCGTGCCCCGGCACTTGCGAGCCCGCTATTTCTCCGTGGACGAAAACTCGGATCAGGCAGATATATGCCCACAGCTGGCCAATAGCCTATGCTTTACGAGGATGAACGTGCTGGATCTGAACGAAGCGCCGCTGAGCAACATGGATCTGGTGTACTGTCAGAATCTACTGATTTATTTCCCGCGCTGGCGACGGCGCGAACTGGTCTCACAACTGGTCACCAAACTGAGGCCGGGTGGCCTGCTGGTATTGGGCCCTGGCGAGCTGACAGGTTACACGCATCCTGATCTGATCAGCATACCCAACAGGCAATGCCTGGCATTTTTGCGTAAACACCGTACTGAGCGAGAAGGATAGAATGGGTGACCGGCAAGAATACCTGGCCCTGAACTGGGTCACGGAAGAGCTCACCGAGACGCTGAAACAGGCGCAATATGCGCTGGCGGCCTACGAGGAGGACAACAGCGACGCCACCCGTCTCCAGTTCTGTCTGACCTATCTGCATCAGGTCCGGGGCACACTGGACATGGTGGAGGTCACAGGCGGGGCGCTGCTGGCTCAGGAAATGGCCGCGCTGGCCGAATTTCTGGTGGATGACCCGCAGCGGGCCAACGAAGACCGGCTGTCGCTGCTCCTGCAGGGTATATTGCAGCTGCCCACCTACCTGGAACGGGTGCAACAGGGTGGCACCGACCACCCGGCGGTACTGGCTGAGCTGATCAATGATATTCGCAAGGCCCGGGATGCCGGCCCGGTGGACGAGGCGCGCCTGTTCACGCCGGATTTGCAGGACGAATACGAAACCCTCACCCGGCCAGTGGACGAGACCACCATGACACCCCAGGTGCGGGAACGCCTGCGGCGGCTACGCCAGCTTTTCCAGTACGCCCTCCTCGGCCTGCTCAGGGGTGATCAGGCCGAGGAAAATCTCAAGTACCTGCACCGGGCTTGCACGCGTGTCGCCGACCAGTTGCCCGACAGCGGTGCCGGTCTGATGTGGCACATCGCCGGGGTATTAGTGGATGCCTATCGCAAGGGTTACCTGGCCGCAGACGATGATCCCAAGCCCACGCTGATGAATCTTGAGCGGCAACTGGGGCATCAGGTTCAGATCACCGACCAGGGCCGCTCCCCCAGCGCACCACCTGCACTGGTGCAACAGCTGCTGTACTACATCGCCCGGGCCAACCCGGAAAGCCGGGATATTGCCGACCTTCAGGCACGCATCAGTCTGAACGACACCCAGCGACAGGATCAACAACTGGCCACCGCCCGCCAGACGTTCCGCGGCCCGGACCGCAATACGGTATCCAGTGTGTCGCGCGCGCTGGTTGACGAACTCACCCAGGTAAAAGAGGAACTGGACCTCTTTGTGCGCTCGGGAATCACCGATGGCGAGTCGCTGTCGGACCTCGTCGGCCCGCTGACACAGATCAGCGACACCCTGAGCCTGCTGCACATGCAGCAGGGCAAACGGGTGTTGGATGAACAGATACAGGCCCTGGGTGAGCTGCAGGGTCAGGATCCGGTGGATCACCAATCCGTCATGGATGTGGCCGGCGGCCTGCTCTATGTGGAATCCACCCTGAGCGGCATCCATGACAGTCAGGACGACGACAGTCAGCCTCCCAGCTCTGCCGGCCGAGAAGTGTCGGCCGCGCGCACGGCGCTGATCAGCGAAGTACGCAACGCCATTGAAGCCTGCAAGGAGGCCATTGTCGCCTACATCGGAGCGCAGTGGGACAGAGAACACCTGCAGCCGCTGCCGGGTTGGCTGCAACAGATTGAAGCCAACCTGAACATGATTCCCTTGCCCGCGCCGGCGGCTGTGGTCCAGACACTGCGTCGCTACGTCACTGCGGAACTTCTGGGTCCGGGCAGCGATCAGACCCCGGACTGGGACACCATGGACCGTCTGGCCGACGCTTTGATGGGCGTCGACTACTACCTGGAACGCCTCCCCGCCGATGTGCAGCGGGCCGCTCCCACGAGTGATATCCTGGATCGCGCCACCAAAAGCCTGGAAAACCTGGGCTACACTGTTGGTGATTATTCACAAACACCCGATATTCCCGACCCCAGGGATGCTGTACACCAGACGCTGGACGACTATTTTGAAGCCGTGGGCAGTCTGGACGAGGCCACCATTGATGCCGCCTGGCCCAGCGACGAGGAGGCCCTGAACAGCGGACTGATGGACGAATACGAACTGGAAACCGACACGGTTAGCCAGCAGGAGTCCGTCTATGATCTGTCCTCGGACGATCTGGGGAATGACAGCTCCGACGCCCTCGCCCGGGGAGAACTGCCTGATCCCCCGACACCCAATAATGAAGACAGCACCGACACCGCCGCCGAACCGCAGGAGCCTCCGCAGGAAGACGATGGTCAATTGGTGGACATATTCCAGCATGAGATCCGCAACCACTTGAGTGCGGTGCAACGCTTCCTGGACGATACCGCCGACGCGACAGACATCCGGGTCAACGACAGTCTGCAGCGCGCCCTGCATACCATCAAGGGCAGCGCCCACATGGCCGGTATCGGTGCCATGGCGGACACGGTGACTCCGGTGGAACAGCTGGTGAAGGAACTCCAGGCCTATCGCCTGCCCATGTCGGCCAATTTTCACACAGCCCTGCAGGACACCGTCAAGCTCATCGATGGTCAGCTTGCCGACGTCGAGAACAACCAACCGGCAGAGCCGGCACCACAGGCGTTTTTCGACACGCTGAAAGACATTCAGGCCGGTATAGCCGACGCCACGGCCGACAGCCGCGGCGAGACGGGCGGCAACCTCATGTCCATCTTCCTCAATGAGGCCATGAACACCATCCTCAATGCGGAAGACACCCTGCGCCAATGGCAGGCCAGCGGCATCGAGTCGGCTCGTCTGAAGCACCTGCGGCGTGACCTGGTCACCCTGGCCGATGCCGCCCGGGCGATCGAATTGCTGCCCCTGAGCGCGCTGGCCAATCAATTGATTCTGGTGTACGAACATCTGGAACAGCATCCGCCCGCCGGGTCGGACGACACGGTCTTTGGCACCCTGCTGGCGGCACACGAAGCCGTGATCGACATGATGGATCGTCTCGCCGCCGGACAGAGCGTGCAGGAGCAACCGGACCTGGAACAACAGCTTGCCCGACTGGCCGACGCTCCTTTGGCCGGCCCGGAAGCGCTGCCGGTTGATGAGGATGACAGGGCCCTGCCCGCCATGCGGAACCTGTCCGGGCTGCCGCCAATGGAAGCCGCCGACGATGAACAGAAAGAGGCGGTGGCCAACGAGCCGGAGGCCTCCCCCCAGGTCGATGACCTGCAAGAGCCCGAGGGGGATTGGTTCGCCCTGGCAGAGTCGGACACCGACATACAGAGCATTTTCCTGGAAGAGGCAGGCGAATTGCTGGAATCCATCAATGCCGAACTGGACAACTGGCATCATGCGCCGGGCGACAAGACCCCGGTGAGTGCCCTGCAACGGGATCTGCATACCCTCAAGGGCGGGGCTCGCATGGCCGAAGCCACGCCGGTGAGCGATCTGGCGCACGAACTGGAATTCATCTACGAGGCCCTGAGCACTGATCAGTTGGAACCCTCCAGAGCCCTGCTGGACCAGATGCAACTGGCCCAGGACACGCTCACCCAGATGGTGGAAGACATCGAGCAGCGCCACGGGTGTTACACCGCGCCCCACCTGATTGCCTGGCTGCGCAGCCTGCGCACCGGGCGGCATGATACCGACCCGGACCAGACGGAAGACGGCCATGAGACAGACCGCACCGCACTGGACGATGTTCAGGCGAGCCAATCGTTTTTCTCCGAGGCCGAACTGGAGAATCTGGACAGCGATATTCTGGAAGTCTTCGTCGACGAGGCGGTGGAACTGATCAGCGAACTGGATGGCGCCATCAACCAGTGGCACGAAAGGCCCTGGAACGAGCTGGCCGCCGATGAAATGAAGCGTGTCCTGCATACCCTGAAAGGCGGTGCAAGACTGGCTCGCCTGCCCTCTCTGGGTACTCTCAGCCACGAACTGGAAACCTATGTTGTGCGTGCACAGCAAAACCGGACGCCACTGGATCGTGAGTTTTTCAGCCAGGTACTGCAGCAGTATGACCAACTGGCCGCCGCCATTGAGCAGTTGCAGACGCTCATGGGCCTCGTGCCCGGAGATCCTGCACCCCCGGCACAGACCGAAGGCGAGCTCACGGAGTCGGACACCACACCGACACCACAGGATGGGCATCCGACCGACAACAGCACGCGCCGCCAGCCCCAGGAGACGGTCAAGGTCAATGCCGGCCTGCTGGAGAATCTGGTCAATCTCGCCGGTGAGAGCAGTATCTCCCGCGCCCGTCTGGAAGAGCAGATCAACGATTTCGGCTTTACCCTGGGGGAACTGGATACCACCATCGAGCGCCTGCGGGATCGGGTGCGCCAGCTGGATCTGGAAACCGAAGCCCAGGTGCTGTTCCGCCAAGAGCGGGCAGAGGAGTCCAACTACGAAGATTTCGACCCTCTGGAAATGGACCGTTATTCCCAGATCCAGCAGCTGTCTCGATCCCTCATGGAGACTGCCTCGGACCTGGTTGACTTGCGTCATACCCTGACCAACAAGTCCCGGGATGCGGAAACCGTACTGTTGCAACAGTCACGGATTCATTCCGACCTTCAGGAAGGGTTGATGCAGACCCGCATGGTGCCCTTTTCCCGCCTGGTACCCCGGCTGCGTCGCATTGTGCGCCAGGTATGCCATGAACTGGACAAGCGGGCAGAGTTCCACGTGCACAACGCCGAAGGCGAGATGGATCGCAGTGTGCTGGAGCGCATGGTGTCGCCACTGGAACATATGCTGCGCAATGCCGTAGATCATGGGCTGGAAAGCCCCGAAGCCAGGGAAGCGGCGGGCAAGCCCCGGGACGGTGAGATTCACCTGAATCTGGCCCGCGAGGGCGGTGACATCGTATTGACCCTCACCGACGACGGTCAGGGAATCGATGTGGACAGCATCCGCCGCAAAGCCATTGAAAAGGGTCTGATGGAAGCCGATGCCGATCTGGACGATCATGACGTCCTGCAGTTCATTCTCAGCGCCGGCTTTTCAACCGCCCAGGCCGTCACCCAGATCTCCGGTCGTGGTGTGGGCATGGACGTGGTGCACAATGAGGTGAAGGCTCTGGGCGGCACGATGGACATCACCACCGGCCATGGTCAGGGCACCACCTTTACAGTGCGCCTGCCCTTTACCGTATCGGTGAATCGGGCACTCATGGTGGGTGCGGGCGAGGACAGCTACGCCATACCCCTGAACACGATCGACGGCGTGGCGCGCCTGCAGCCCGATGCCCTGCGTGAGCATCTGACCGAGGACGGTCCATTGTTCGACTATGGCCATCGTCAGTACCGGGTGCAGTCACTGAACCGTCTCATCGGCTCCGACAGCGAACGATCGCTGGATGAACTGACCACGCCACAGCCAGTGATCCTGGTGAAGTCCATGGATCGGCGTGAACCCCTGGCCCTGCATGTCGATCGCCTCATGGGCTCGCGGGAAGTGGTCGTGAAAACCCTGGGGCCGCAATTCGCCAGCGTGCCCTCGGTCTCCGGAGCCACCATTCTCGGCGACGGCAGTGTAGTGATCATTCTCGACCTGCCCGCCCTGCTGCGGGCTGACGTGACCACTCGGCATCTGGAAACGTCTGAACCTCAGCCACAGTTGCCTGATTCGAAGCCGGAACCGGAGTCGGACATCGTTACCGGTGACGCGGGCGAAGCGTCGACCCTGGGTCGGGACGGACGGACCCTGCAGGTTATGGTCGTCGACGACTCCGTAACCGTGCGCAAGGTAACCACCCGTCTGCTTGAGCGCCAGGGTATGGAAGTACTCACTGCCAAGGACGGGATGGATGCCATGACGCAGCTGCAGGACCATGCCCCCGACCTGATTCTGCTGGATATCGAAATGCCCCGCATGGACGGTTTCGAAGTGGCCAACCGGATTCGCCACACCGAGCGGCTGCAACATATTCCCATCATCATGATCACCTCAAGGACCGGACAGAAACACAAGGACAGAGCAATGGATATCGGTGTCAACGAGTACATGGGCAAACCTTTCCAGGAGGGCGTGCTGATGGACGCCATCAAACGCCTGATCACAACATGACCGCCAAGGGTACGGCAACACAGTCAGCCCCGGCGGTTGCCATACTGGCCGACGAGCTGCTGCAGCAGAAACGGTTGCGAACGCTCCTCTGTCAGGCAGGATACGAGGTGGTGGTCAGCACCTCGCCGGACAATCTGAATCCGGCGTTGCTGGACAGCGCCAGCATTCAGCTCTGGCTGGTCGAGGCCGACCTCACCCGGTGCTCCAAGGCCCTCCACGACGCCCTGACGGAGGCCGATGGTCACCGGGTTCTGTTCGACGAGTCCCCGGTCTGTGATCGTCATAATGCGGAATATCAGCTCTGGGAGCGCCGCCTGCTGGCCACGGTGGCCCGTTACCTCGAATCGCCCGGCACCGATTCCGCGCCAGCACCCGGCAGAGAGAGTCTGCCCAGGCGCACGGCGACAAGCCCCCAAACACCCCTGCCCCTGCCTGCCGGCCTTGCCAATGCTCGCCCCGAGCCCTCGCAACTGTGGATTCTGGCAGCGTCTCTAGGCGGTCCTGTGGCGGTAAAAGCCTTTCTGGACCGACTGCCCGCCGGGCTCCCCTGCTATTTTCTCTATGCCCAGCACATTGACTCGGGCTTTCAGGATCAACTGGCCCAAAGCGTCGGTCGGCATACGGCGCTACCGGTCAAACGGCTCACGGTGGGCTCACTGGTACCCGGGGAAGTGAACCTGATTCCGGTGGACCAGAGCATTCGGCTCAGTGACGGCCATCGGGTGCATCTCAACCCCCATGACTGGCGAGGACCCTACAGCCCCTGTCTGGATGAGTTGATGCAGACCATCTGCGAGCAATTTGCCGGTCAATGCCACACCATCGTATTCAGCGGTATGGCCGGCGATGCATTGCTGGGCAGCAGCTTTGTCCAAGCTGCCGGTGGCGAAGTCTGGCTGCAGACAGACCCCGACTGCATTCAGCCCGCCATGCCGGAGGCCATACGCCAGGCCGGCCTGCATACAGGCCAGGGTGATCCGGCGGCACTGGCCCAGGCCCTGATCCATCACCTGCAACAACAGACTGCCGAGGCGGCCTCGTCCGGTTCCACGGTCGCTGCTCCTATTCAGAATGAGGTGAAGCCATGACACACGTTCGCACCACTGACAACTCTCCCGAGAGTCCGCTGACCACCCTGCTGATGCCGATTCAGGGCAACCAACGGCTGGTCATCCCCAACATCACCATGGCGGAACTGGCATCGGGTGAAACCCCCGCAGAACCGGCACCCGACAACAGCCCTGACTGGGTGGCCGGACTGTTGAACTGGCGCGGCCGACAACTTCCCATTGTGCGCTGGGAGGGACTGTGCGGCCAGACCCGGGAGACGGACAGTGATGAGATCCGCTTCGCGGTGCTCAACCGGCTCTACGACGACTACTCCGAACCCTTCTACGCGCTGCTGGTCCAGAGTATTCCCAGCATGCTGCGAGTGGCGCCAGACAGCCTTCCGGTAGTCGAGGGCCCTGCAACCGGCGCCCTGTTTACCGTCGAAACCGATGCCGGACACGCCATCATCCCGGACCTGGAATGGCTGGAACAACAACTGGCGGCGGCCTTCGATTGACGCCCGCCAAAACCTGTTCAACCGTAAAAGGAGTGACGCTTTTGACCCTGAAATCACTGATCGCCATCAGCCTGCTGCTCATCATGGCGCCCGGCGCCTGGGCAGACACCTGTTCGCGCATCCGCCTGGCCACCGTAAGCTGGACGGACATCAAGTCAACCACCGCCGTGGCTCACAACCTGCTGGACTACCTGGGATACAGCGTCTCTACCACGGAAATGGACACCGTACCCCAGGTATTCGACGGCATGGCAGAAGGGCGCTTCGATGCCTTTCTGGGCTACTGGCGCCCCTCGGGCGACGAGATGACTCAGCCCTATCTCGACGCTGGCGACATGGAGTGGATTGCCACCAACCTGGAAGGCGCCCAGTACACCCTGGCCGTGCCCCGGCATGTATACGACGCCGGTGTGCAGTCATTCTGCGACATCGCCGACCATGCCAGCGAATTCCGGCGCTACTTCCATGGACTGGAAAGCGGCGCCGGTGGCAACGATATTCTGCGGCAGATGATCGAAGACGATGCCTACGGCCTGGGTGATTTCCGTGTCATGCCCACACCCGAGCGGGTGATGCTGCCGGCACTGCAGAGGGCGAGCAATGACGAAGATTTCTGGATGGTTTTTCTCGCCTGGTCACCGCATCCGATGAACCGGAATCATGACTTCGAATACCTGTCCGGGGACGACGAGGGATATTTTGCCTCGGTCGATAATCCCTCGAGCATCGAGACACTGGTACGCCGCGATTTCATGGATGATTGTCCCAATGCCGGCCAATTGCTCAGAAACCTCCATTTCAGTCTGGATGCGGTGAACGCCATCATGGATTCCATTTCGGCGGACTTCCTTCCTTCCCGCACAGCAGCACTCAACTGGATGGGCGCCAACCCTGATGTGGCAGCGGGCTGGCTCGAGGGCGTCAATGCGGCGGACCCGAGCATTGATGTGGACAACATTCCGCAACGACTGGTGGACCGCCTGGAAAGCCGTCAGTAGTCGCCCCAAAGGGTTTGCACACTGGCCAACAGCACCACCGGGGCGGTCTCGGTGCGCAGGACCCTGGGCCCCAGAACCACAGGCACAAAATTCGCCTGTTGTGCCGCCTCCAGGTCGGCCCGGGACAGGCCGCCTTCCGGGCCGATCAAGGCATGAATGCGTTTTGGCGCAGTCTGGTCAGCCAGACGCCGGGCGTTTTCATGGTGCAACACCAGATTCAGGCTGTCGGCGGGCACGGACCCAAGCCAGTCACGCAAGCGCTGCACCGGGTGTATAGCAGGTACCGTGGCGCGACCACACTGCTGGGCGGCACTGATGGCCACCTGCTGCCAGCGTTGCTGTTTCTTCTCCGCCCGCTCGCCTTTCAGGCGCAATTCACTGCGCTCGGTCTCCAGCGGGGTGATGGCGTCAACGCCTGCCTCGGTGGCCTTCTGAATGGCGTACTCCATGCGATCACCAAGCGACATGCCCAGCCCGATATGCACCGCCACCGGGCTGTCGGGAAGCGCCGGCGTAACCGAGTGCAGGTGAACACAGGCTGCCTTCTTGCTGAGCAATTCCAGCTCGCCTGTATAGTCATGGCCGTCCCCGTTGAACACCACCACGGGGTCACCGGAGTTCAGGCGCAGGGCTTTCACCAGATGCTGTACATTGGCGGCAGAAAGCTCCACCGCCTCGCCCGGGCTCAGTTGGTCCGATTCGTGGACACGGGGGACTCTCATGCCGGTTCGGTCAAGGCCGAATCAAAGCCATTGCGGGCAAGAGCCTGTGCCTGTGCATCCGTCATGCCCAGACTCTGGCGCAGAGCGGCGAAATTTTCCGTCATGTAACCGCCGAAATAGGCCGGGTCGTCGGAGTTCACCGTTACCTTCAGGCCGTCTTCCAGCATCTGCAGAATGGGATGCTCGGCCAGATCCTCATAGACCTTGAGGCGCACATTGGACAGAGGGCAGACCGTGAGGGGCATCTGTTCCCGGCGCAACCGGGCGATCAGGGTGGGGTCTTCGGTGGCGCGCACGCCATGATCAATGCGCACCACGCCCAGTTCGTCCAGCGCCTCCCAGATATAGGATGGCGGGCCTTCCTCGCCGGCATGGGCCACCGCGTGCAGGCCCAGGCCCCGACCCCGGGCAAAGACACGCTTGAAGCGCGACGGCGGGTGCCCGGCCTCGCTGCTGTCCAGCCCAATGCCCATAAAGTGTTCACGGAAGGGCAAGGCTTCATCCAGGGTCTGCTGGGCCTCGTCTTCGCTCAGATGACGCAGAAAGCAGAGTATCAGCCCGTAACTCAGACCCCATTCGGCCCGGGCTTCCGTCAGGGCCCGGGTGATGCCCTGAATCACCGTGGCCATGGGAATACCCCGCTCGGTGTGGGTCTGGGGGTCGAAAAAGGGCTCCACATGGGTGACATTCTGCTCTCGGCAGCGCGCCAGATAGGCCCGGGTGAGATCGTAGAAATCGTCCTCGGTCTGCAGTACTTCGGCACCCTTGAAATAGATGTCGAGAAACTCCTGAAGATTACCGAAGTCGTAGGCCGCCCGGACCTCGGACACATCCTGATAGGGCAGCTGAATGCCATTGCGATGCGCCAGATCGAACATCAATTCCGGTTCGAGACTGCCTTCAAGGTGAATATGCAACTCGGCCTTGGGCAAAGCATTGAGATCCAGCGACATGGTATGCACTCCGGAATATCAGGCTAGAGAGTAAGGCTGTAAGCTTAGTAGAAGCCTGTACATCAAGGCAAGGTCGGCGCCTTTCAATACCCCTGGTCTGACAGATGGGGGGCCAGTATCGAATACAGTTCCGGCCGGTTGTCCCGAATCTCGGCCACGCTGAGCCCTTCCAGTGAATGGGGGTATTTCAGCCAGGCATCGGTACTGTGCAGGTAGTAGTCAGGCGCCCAGCCCACTTCATTGCGCTGGGGCTTGTAGTAGGGCACGGCCACCCGAATGTCCTCCGGTGTGTTCAGTCGCGCCCGTCGGCGCAGTTGCTCGATGATGGCGACCACGGAGCGCCCGGTATCAAAGACGTCATCCACGATCAGCAGTGAATCCTCGTGGGTCACATGCTTGACCAGGTAATCCAGCCCGTGCACCCGGACTTCACGGCTATGTTGGTCAATGCCCTGGTAGGACGACGTGCGTATGGCAATGTTGTCCGTATGCACGCCGTGATAGTCCAGAAACTCTTGGACGGCAATGCCCATGGGGGCGCCGCCACGCCAGACGGCAATCATGAAGGTGGGTCGAAACCCGGAATTCAGGACCTGAGCTGCCAAGCGAAAGGAGTCTTCCAGCAGACCCTGTGCACTGAGGTATTGTTTTTCTGCCATAAGACCGCTAGCGTTTGAACTGTCGGCCCATAATCCCACCAAACGGAGTAACCTGGCAAGCCATGAGCGATTCATCGGAGCAATCCCTACGCCCGCGTCGTTTCCTCACGGAAACCGAACTGTTGGAAGACGCCTTTCGCCTGGGTGTAAAGGTCTATGAAAGTGGCTTTCGGCCCAATTTTATTGTCGGCCTCTGGCGCGGCGGCAGCACCGTGGGCATTTATGTTCAGGAGTGCCTGCAAACCCTGGGGGTGGCCACGGATCATATCGCCCTGAGAACGTCCTACCGGGGAATGCATCACTACGATGCCATGGTGTCGTCTCCCGAGGCGGAAATCCGGGTTCACGGTACCCAGTACCTGCTGGACAACCTGAACCGGGATGACCGACTGCTGATCGTGGACGATGCCTTTGGCACCGGACACAGTGTTGCTGCCGTACTGCGCCGGCTGGACAAGCACCTGAAACGCAACATGCCCGCGGACACGCGCATCGCCACCCTGTATCAGCGTCCCGGTGCCAACCGAACCGGCACTCAGCCTGACTACTGTCTGCACAGCACCGAGGACTGGCTGGTGTTTCCCTACGAAATGAACGGACTGGATCGTGCCGATATTGATCAACACAAGCCCTATCTGAGCCCTATTCTGGACTCTGTGAGCATGGATTAATCGGGAGCGGCCGACGGACAGGCAACCATGACCCAACACGGAGCCTCACGGGCACTGCTCACACTGGCGATGCTGGTGATCGGGACACTGGCTTTCCAACTGGACGATCAGACCTGGGGTTTGTGGCTGTCCGGTCTCGCCATTGTCTTCTTTGTGACCCTGCAATGGCGCCATGTACCCGGATCACCGCGCATTCTGGTGGGACTGGCGGTTATCAGCGGTGGCGCATTGCTCCAGGTAGAAGACCCGGCCACTGCGCTCACCGAAGGCGTGGCGCGCGGCAGCTACTTTGCCACCTTTCTGGTGTCCCTCACCTTTCTGCGTCTGGCGGCCCAGCAATCCCACATGATCCGCCGCTGTGGTCAGTGGGCCGTCAGCCAGCCGCCCCTGCGCCGGTACGGCATGCTCAGCTATGCCACCGCCCTGTTCGGCACCATACTCAATTTCGGCGTACTGCATCTGCTGGGGTTGATGGTGGTACGGGGCAATACCCTGGCGGCGGCCTGGGGCCAGGAGCGCATTCAGCAACTGCGCCAGCAACGGATGACCCTGGCCATGCTGCGCGGGTTCGCCGCCCTGCCCCTGACCTCGCCCTTCACCGTGACCCTGATTGTGCTGCTGACCATGATCCCCAGTCTGCGCTGGCAGGCCATTCTGCCCATCGGCTTTGTCACCGCCGTGCTGCTTATTCTTCTGGGCTGGACGCTGGACTATTTTCAGTTTCGCCGGCTGCGCCCGCCCGGCCCCAGACAACAGGCGGACCAGGGCGCTGGCTGGGCGGCACTGCAACTGCTGGCCCTGATTGGGTCCCTGGTAGGCGCCGCGTTTCTGCTGGAAGGACTCACCGAGCTCTCGCTGCCCATGAGTGTGCTGTTGCTCAGTCCGCTGTTCAGCCTGGTCTGGTTTGTCTGGCAGGGTCGTCGGGCGGGCTGGCGATCCGCCCCCCTGCTCACGGCGCGGCGGTTGCGCAAGACCCTGCCCGGTCAGGTCTTTCCGCTCAGCGGGGAAGTCAGCCTGCTGGCAGCGGCTGGCTTTCTCGGGGCCATGACCACGGCGTTGATCAGTGTGGATCAGGTGGTCTGGCTGGTGTCGCTGCTGCATCTGCAGGGCATCCCGCTGCTGATCGCCGCAATTGTGCTCATCGTCCTGCTGGGGCAGGTCGGCTTCAATCCCATCGTGTCGGTGACCCTGCTGGCCGCCGCCCTGCAACCGGTGGAACTGTTCGGCCTGTCACAGGAACTGTTGGCCCTGGGCCTGATGGCCGCCTGGTGCCTCACCGTCAACTCCTCGCCCTTTACCATCTCCGTGGCGGTCACCGCGCATCTGGCTCGGGTAACCCCCCGATATCTGGCTTATCGCTGGAACAGCCTGTACCTGCTCTGCGCCTTTGCCTTTCTCAGCCTCTGGCTGACCCTGCTGAGCCATTTCTATTGACGCCGGCGCTTCCGCCACGGCCTGCCTGCCATGCTATCATCGCCACCATGACAGATCCTCAACTCGACACACTGATAGCCCTGTGCCGACCCGGCTTTGAAAAGGAGTGCCTGGCGGAACTCAGTGCCGCGGCAGCAGCGCTGGGCACCTATGGCTGGGCGGAACCGGAGAACGGCAGTGGTTTTCTGCGGTTTTCCACTCCGGATGCCGGAACACTCTATGGGCGCCTGCCGCCTCTGGTATTCACCCGTGAACTCTGGCCCTTGTGGCATGAACTGACTGAACTGCCGGGCAAGGACCGGGCCGCGCCCATCCGTGACGCGCTGGCCGGACAACCGACGGCCGGTCTGCTGTTTTGCGATACTGCCGAAGGGGATGCCTATCGTAGTACGGCCCGGTTTGCCGGCAAATTCGTGCATCCACTGCGTCAGGCACTCCGTCAGGCTGACCTGCTCAGCGCGCGCGACCACCCGGAACGTCCAGCCTGGCATGCCCTGTTTCTGGATTCCAGCCACGTTTTATTGGGCCGCGATCTGCCCGAACGGCGCCCCCTGTGGCCAATGGGCATCGCAAGACTGAAGCAACCCTCACAGGCACCCAGCCGCAGCACCCTGAAACTGGAAGAGGCCTTTCATGTGTTTCTGGGTCCCTCATGGCGACAGCGACTGGGCGACACTCACACGGCCGTGGATCTGGGCGCCGCCCCCGGTGGCTGGACCTGGCAACTGGTGAACCAGGGTTTGTCCGTCCAGGCCATTGATAACGGCCCCATGGACAGCGCTCTGATGGCCACCGGCCAGGTGGAACACCTGCAGGTTGACGGTTTTACCTGGGAACCCGATCATCCCGTGAACTGGCTGGTCTGCGACATGGTGGAACAACCACAACGGGTCGCCTGGCTAATGGCCGACTGGCTGATCAAGGGCTGGGCCAGAGCAGCCCTGTTCAACCTCAAGCTGCCCATGAAAAAACGGTGGCAAACCTGGCTGGATACCGAAGCCATGCTGGCAGAACGCTTTCAGCAGGCCCGTCTTGATGTGCGCTTGCAGGCCCGGCACCTGTATTTCGACCGCGAAGAAATCACTGTCTGTATCGAGACTCGCCCCCGAGACCAATAGGGCGCCCGGCTAGGAGGTTTCCGTCCCCTCCACCACCGCCTCTTCAAGGGGCTCGCCGTCTTCACCCACAAGCTGGTGATCGTAGGCGGCCTGTAGACCGGTATCGTCTTCCTGGCCCGCCGCTTCTTCGTCAGGTTCGTGGTCGATGTAGCGCGGATACAAAGGTGATACCAAGGCGACCAGAATACCGGCGGCGGAAAACACGGCAAACGCGTCTGCGTAGCCAAAGCCATCCACCAGCCAACCCACAATGGGCGAGCCCACCCCGGAGCTGAAGGCCAAAGTGGCACTGGAAGCCGTCCGTGGCGTGCAGACGGTCAACGAGATCGCCCAGCAATACGGGGTTCACCCGGTGCAGGTCAGTCAGTGGAAGAAGGCCCTGCTCGAGGA
>LFIK01000090.1_pt1 | contig 56005 bp, 44 predicted proteins | sample 643401 | NCBI WGS metagenome assembly LFIK01 (sample SAMN03777447, study PRJNA286221) | soda lake metagenome | biome: soda lake; feature: Kulunda steppe; material: water; isolation source: sample T5-Br brine of Lake Tanatar-5 | place: Russia: Kulunda steppe | collected 2010-07
TCTTGCCGCCAATGCCGAACGCCATCTAAAGGCGCCCGCCGAAATGGCCCGGCTGTTTCGCGGCTATCCCGACGCCATCGCCCGCACTGCCGAGATTGCCGCCGCCTGCCGGTTCTCGCTCGATGATCTGCGCTATGAATATCCCGACGAGATCATGACACCGGGCGAGACGGCCCAGGAAACCCTGGAACGGGCGACATGGGAAGGGGCGGATCGCCGCTACGAGGGTGCCGTGCCCGAGGGTGTCGTCGCCCGTTTGCGATACGAATTGAATCTCATCCAATCTCTTAACTATGCCCCCTATTTCCTTACAGTCTATGACATTGTCCGGTATGCACGAGAGCAAAACATCCTCTGTCAGGGACGCGGATCGGCTGCGAACTCGGCGGTGTGTTATGTGCTGGGCATCACGGCCGTCGACCCGGCCCGGGCCGATCTTCTGTTCGAGCGGTTCGTTTCGGCCGAGCGCAACGAGCCGCCCGATATCGATATCGATTTCGAGCATGAGCGCCGGGAAGAGGTCATCCAGTACGTCTATGACAAATACGGCCGAGACCGGGCCGGCATGACGGCAACCGTCATCCATTACCGCCCGCGCGGCGCCGTCCGCGATGTCGGCAAAGCCATGGGCTTGTCGCTCGATGCCGTCGGCCGTCTGGCGGAGACCATATGGGGGTGGAGCGATGACGGCCTGGATGAAGAGGCGGTCAAGCGCGCGGGTCTTGATCCGGCCGATCCGACGGTGGCCATGACGGTCGATATCGCCCGGACGCTGATCGGGTTTCCGCGTCATCTTTCTCAGCATGTCGGCGGCCTGGTCATCAGCCGGGGACCGCTGTCCGAACTGGTGCCGATCGAGAACGCCGCCATGGCGGACCGCACCGTCATTCAATGGGATAAGGACGATCTCGACGCTCTGGGCTTGATGAAGGTCGATATTCTGGCTTTGGGCATGCTGTCCTGTATCCGCCGGGCCTTCGATCTGATCCGTGATCATTACGGCCGCGATATCTCCCTGGCCACGGTGCCGGCAGAGGAGCCGGCGGTTTATGACATGCTTTGCCATGCCGACAGTCTGGGGGTTTTCCAGGTCGAAAGCCGGGCGCAGATGGCGATGCTGCCGCGCCTGAAACCGCGCTGCTTTTACGATCTGGTGATCGAGGTGGCGATCGTCCGGCCCGGTCCGATCCAGGGCGATATGGTGCACCCCTATCTTCGCCGCCGGGCGGGTGAGGAACGGATCGACTATCCCGAAGGCGACCTGAAGCCGGTCCTGGAAAAGACGCTGGGCATTCCATTGTTTCAAGAGCAAGCGATGAAGATCGCCATCGTCGGGGCGGGATTTACGCCATCCGAGGCGGACAGGCTGCGGCGCGCCATGGCGACCTTCCGCAAGAACGGCGATATTCACAACTTTCGGGAAATGATGATCGGCGGCATGACCGCGCGCGGCTATGACGCCGATTTCGCCGAACGCTGCTTTAATCAAATCGAGGGGTTCGGCACCTATGGTTTCCCGGAAAGCCATGCCGCCAGCTTTGCCTTGCTGGTCTATGTTTCCGCCTGGATCAAGCGGTTCTATCCGGATGTCTTCGCCGCCGCACTGTTGAACAGCCAGCCCATGGGGTTCTATGCGCCTGCCCAGATCGTGCGCGATGCCCGCGAGCATGGGGTCGAGCTGCGCGCGCCCGATGTCAACGCCTCGACCTGGGACAGCAGCCTGGAACGGGCCGGGCCGGACGGGTCGGTATGGGCGCTTCGTCTCGGGCTGCGGCTGATCGCCGGGTTCGGGCGGTCAGCGGCCGATCGGCTGGTCGGTGCGCGCGGGCAGAGTGGTCTTTTCGCCGATCCGGCGGACCTTTGGCGGCGCGGCGATCTTCCATCCGGTGCGCTGGACATGTTGGCGCGGGCCGATGCGTTCCGGTCCATGGGGTTGGATCGGCGGTCGGCCTATTGGGCGGTCAAGGGGTTGAAAGACAGACCGTTGCCGCTTTTCGACGGCATTGCCGAGGATGCCCCCGATCCGCCGATAGGCATTGCGCTGCCGGCCATGTCGCGGGGTCAGCATGTCGTGGATGACTATGCCGCCCTGTCGCTGAGCCTGAAGGATCATCCGGTCGGATTGCTGCGCCCTGTTCTTAACGAACGCGGCTATCGGCAGTCGGGCGACTTGACGGCGTGTCGGCACGGCCAGCCGTTTCGGTGTGCCGGGCTGGTACTGGTGCGTCAACGCCCGGGCAGCGCCAGAGGGGTCTTGTTCATCACCATCGAAGACGAAACCGGGGTCGCCAATCTGGTCGTGCTGCCGCCGGTGTTCGAGCAGTACCGCGCCGTCGTCCTGGGGGCACGTCTGCTGGCCGTCGACGGCCGGGTCGAGCGGCCCGTCGGGATCGGTGGGGCCGGCGGTGATGTCATACATGTCCGGGCCGAACGGCTGACCGATTTATCGTCGCTGCTTGGCATACTGACCGAGGGCGAGATCGACCGGCATCCCATTTGGACAGTACCACTGGCGCGGGCGGACGAGGTCAAGCACCCCCAAGAAGATAAACGTACTCAAGGGGACAGGAGCCAGCCCGCCGCGGCGCGTTGGTTCGCGAAACCGCGCAACTTCCGGTAGGAGAGTTGACGATCATAATATAAGTTGATATCAACATTAATGACCGGGCGTCTCGGCCAATACCGATCATGCCGCTATCCAACCAAGACCCCCTATCCCGGAGGAATGAAATGACATCCATGCATGGGCGCTTCGTCTGGCGCGAGTTGATGACGACCGATATCGATGCCGCCGCGCAATTCTATTGCGACGTTGTCGGCTGGAAAACAAAGGATGGCGGCGTGCCGGGCGGCGATTATTCGCTCTTCACCGTGGAGGCTCCTTCCGGTCCTGAGCAGGGCAGCGAGGTGCGAGAGGTGGCCGGGTTGATGACTTTGACGAACGACGCATGCGAACAAGGCGCGCGGCCCGGCTGGATCGGCTATATCGGCGTTGACGATGTCGATGAATATGCCCGGCGCATTGCCGGCAAGGGCGGGCGCGTTCACGTCGATCCCACCGAAATGCCGGGCATCGGCCGTTTCGCCATCGTCGCGGATCCGCATGGCGCGACTTTCGCCCTGTTTCAGGCCGGTCCAGGGCCGGATCGCGATCCGTCAGAAGGCGGTATGGTCCCCGGAAATCCCGGCTGGAATGAACTCTACGCCGACGATCTTGATCAGGCCTTTGCGTATTATGCCGATCTGTTCGGATGGACCAAGGCCGACGCTGTCGATATGGGGGCGATGGGAACCTACCAGCTTTTTGCCGCGTCCGAACAAGCCGGTGGCGAGACGCTTGGCGGTATGATGACACGGCCGGATGCCGTGCCAGCCGCATTCTGGCAGTACTACTTTATCGTCGATGGGATCGAAGCGGCGGTGAACCGCGTCGAAAAGGGCGGCGGCAAAGTGGTGGCCGGCCCCCATGAGGTGCCGGGCGGCGCCTGGATCATCCACGTCATCGACCCCCAAGGCGCCATTTTTGGTTTGGTCGGGCCGTTGCGGTAGTCCTTGGAGGTCGAGACGTGAGTCGGGTTCATCCGGTGCCTGTGGACCCCGGACAACGCTTTCGCGCTTTCGGGGATGAGAAAGTGGGACGATGCCGCAATGAATGCCCCCGCCCCGGACGCGCTGCGGCACGACAGTGACGCGGCGCAGATCCGGGGCCCACACTGTCAACGCTCACCCGGCGCGTGTGAACCTTGGACAGCGTTTAGGCACGCCCGGGGATGACAGAAATGATGGGAAAGGGGGAAAAGACCTCCGTCAAGCGTTCTCAGTTGTCTTATGGCGGGTCGAATCGGCCATGGGATTGCGGGTCGTCTTTTCGACGGCGTCGCCGTTCTCGTCGAAGAGATGAGAAAGCTCTTTTTTCAGGCCGACACTGATCGTGTCACCGACCTTGACGTTGCTGTCTCCGGACGCCTTAACGACGATGATATTGTCTTCCTGGGTCTTCAGATAGAAATAGGATTCACCGCCCAATCGCTCCACGACGAAGACTTGGCCGCGAATATGGGCGTCACCGTCACCATCTTCGGACATATGCTCAGGCCGATACCCAAAGGTGACCTTGTCGTCGACCCGAAGCTGCCCCGCCTTCACCGGGACAGAGATCGATCCTTCGCCCGGCAAGCGGACGGTTGCTTGAGAACCGGTTACGTCCGAAACCGATGTCTCGATGAAGTTCATCTTCGGAGACCCGATGAAACCCGCAACGAACAAATTTGCCGGATGGTGATACAGTTCCAACGGCGATCCGAATTGTTCCACCCGTCCGCTGTTCAGCACGACGATCTTGTCGGCCAGGGTCATCGCTTCGACCTGATCATGGGTAACGTAGATCATCGTCGCGTTGAGTTCCTGATGAAGACGCGCGATCTCGATCCGCATCTGCACGCGCAGTGAGGCGTCCAGGTTGGAAAGCGGCTCGTCGAACAGGAAAACCTTAGGGTCGCGCACGATCGCCCGCCCGATGGCGACCCGCTGGCGCTGACCACCGGACAATTCCCGCGGTTTGCGCTTTAGCAGATGTTCGAGTTGCAGGACACGGGCCGCATCGGCCACCTTTTTCTCGACGCTTTCACGGCTTTCCTTAGCCAAGCGCAGGCCGAACGAGATGTTCTCTTCCACCGTCATATGAGGATAGAGCGCATAGGACTGGAACACCATCGCGATCCCGCGTTCGCTTGGCGGCAGGTCATTGACCACTTGTCCGTCGATCATCAGATCGCCCGATGTGATGTCTTCAAGTCCCGCGATGAGCCGCAGAAGCGTTGACTTGCCGCAGCCCGACGGGCCAACGAAAACCACGAATTCGTCGTCCTTGATGTCCAGGTTCACACCTTGGATGATTTCCAACTCGCCGAAAGACTTCCGGACATTCGTCAGTGTGACCGTCGCCATTTTCCTTACTCCTCCCTCGGCGAGCCGACATTCGGGCGGATCCCTCGCCGGTACGCGAAATTGATCGAGCGTGCCCGACCGACACCGAAAGCGCCGGTCAGGCAGACTATACGTGGATCAGGGCTCGCCTGACATTTATCCCTTCACCGCGCCGGCTGTCAGGCCGGAAACGATACGCTTCTGGAAGATCAACACCAGGACGATCAACGGAACCGTGACGATGACCGATGCCGCCATGATGTTGCCCCATGGCAATTCGAACTGGGTGCCGCCGCTGATCAAGGCGATCGCCACCGGAACCGTCCGCTGGTCGTTGGTCAGCGTAAAGGTGAGAGCGAACAGGAATTCGTTCCACGCAACGATGAAGGCCAGCAGTCCCGTTGTTGCCATGGCTGGACCCAATAGCGGCATGAAGACCCGTGTGATGATTTGCCAAGGGGTGGCGCCATCGACGATGGCGGCCTCCTCGAGTTCTTTGGGCAATTCACGCATGAAGGTCGTCAAAACCCAGACCGTAAATGGCAGGGTGAAAATCAGATATGACAGGATCAGGGCGAACGGCGTATTGAAGATTCCAAGCAGCCGGACAAGTTCGAACATACCCGACAGCACCGCGACCTGGGGAAACATCGAAACCCCGAGGACGATCAATAGCAAAGCGCCCCGGCCTCTGAAATAGACACGGCCAAGGGCATAAGCCGCCGTTACCCCGAAGAACAGCGAGATGACGACCGTGAGGACCGATACGAACACCGAATTGGCGATATTCCGTGCGAAAGGCTGCTCGCGGAACACGGACGCATAGTTCCCCCAGGCAGGATCGGGCGGAATGAAATCCACGCTGAAAAGGGCTGAGCCGGTTTTCAACGATGAAACGATTGCCCAATAAAACGGGAAGACCGTGTAGAGAACAATCAGAGCGACGAGAAGATAGAAGCCGACAGTGAACCATCGGCGTTGTGCTGTGTAGCTCATCGGTCAGCGCCTTTCGTCGAAGTTCACCCGCCCAAGGACGATATAGATCACTGTGAAGCTGGCGATGATCAGGAACAACATCGTTGATGCCGCTGACCCATACCCGACATTCTGGAAATCGACGAGTTGTTGTCGTGCATAGACGGACATCGACATCGTGTCTCGGCTGCCGGATGTCAGCACATAGATCAGATCGAAGATTCTAAGCGCATCAAGGGCGCGGAAGATGATGGCGACCAGTAGCGCCGGCTTGATAAGCGGTAGTGTAACCCGAAAGAACATTTTTACGGGATGAACGCCATCGACCTTACCGGCCTCATAGATTTCACTTGGCAACATCTGAAGTGCGGCCAGGGTCAACAATGCCAGAAACGGTGTCGTTTTCCAGACATCCACCATGATCACGGCCGGAAGCGCCAAGGCAGCGTCGGCCGTAAAGGCAAGTCGGGCGGTGGTTATACCAGCCCCCAACAATAATTCGTTTATGACCCCATATTGATCGTGGAACATCCACCCCCACATCTGTGCAGACACAATAGTTGGGATGGCCCAGGGAATCAGGGCGGCCGCCCGAACCAGCCCCCTCCCGGGCATGGCCGCGTTCAACACCAGGGCGATCGCGACCCCTAATATGACCTCAAGCCCGACCGAGGCGACCGTAAAGACGAACGTATTCCATACCGATCGCCACCATAATCGGTCGGCCAACACGCCCTGCCACTCGAAGAACTGCGAATTGTCGATTGTTCGTTCGACCGGCTCATCGGTGTCCAGACTGAAAAATTCGTTCGGTCCTGGCCGATAGACCAAAGCTTCGCCGGCTTCCTGGTCAAAGATGAAATAGCCGTTCAGTTCGTCGTCCCAATCGTTAAGATTGGGGCCGTGGAACAGATAATTGTTGAATCCGATGAACTGGGACTGATCGTCGGCGCTTAGCGACGCATCGGTGAAACTTAAAGTAAATGTCCGAACGAGTGGCCAGCCAGCCACCAGTATCAGCACGATCAGCATGGGTATCAAGAAGAACCACGCCGATCGTACCCGCTCTCTGGTCAGTTTGGATGCGCGTACGGTCATGGAGACGTCCCTTCGGATTCGTGCCGACGCCGGTATTAGAGGCAATGTGCCCCTATGATGAGGGCCGTTACCCGATCGCGGCTCCGAGGCGTGACATCCTCGGGACCGCGACCGGGCCGAGACAACCGTATCTGTCTCAATGCGGCCAAGACGAGCGGCCCTTAGCCTGTCGCGACTAAGGGCCGGTCGCGATCAGTGCCTACCAGCGGCCGCCGCGGCTCATGCGCTGTAGTTCGGCCTCGACCGTGGACAAGGCTTCGCTGGCGCTCGCGCTTCCCGAAAGGGCATCGTGGGTCGCGTTGTAAAGGGCGCTGGAGACTTCGTTGTACCGGGAACCGGTCACCGCCGACGGACGTGCAACGGCGTTGACGAAGGTGTCGTACAGTTCACCGAAGAACGGGTTGGCTTCGAGTACCTCTTCGTCCTCGTACAGAGCGGCAATGGTCGGGTTATAGCCGCCGACGATGGCACGACGCTTTTGCTCTTCCATGCTGACGAGATAGGCCACGAGATCAGCGGCTTCGGCCGCGTGGTCGGAGTACCGCGATACGGCCAAGTTCCATCCGCCCAGCGTGCCGGTATTCTGACCGTCGTCACCGCCCTTGGGCAGCGGCAGAACGCCAACATTGCCGCGGATTTCGGAGTCATCGCTTTGTGCCAGAGCCCAGGCATAGGGCCAGTTCCGCATAAAGGCGGCATTGCCCGACTGGAACACGCCGCGGGCATCTTCTTCCATGTAGTTCAAGACGCCGTTAGGCGAAATCGTGCCGATCCAGGAACTTGCCAGCTCCAAAGCTTCGAGATTGGCGTCGTTGTTGATCGTGATCGAGCCGTCGGCTTCGACGATCGAGCCGCCATTGAAGCTATCGAACCATTCCAGGACGTTACAAGTAAGCCCCTCATATGCCCGGCCCTGCCAGACAAAGCCCCAGAAGCGGTCATTGCCCTTATCACGCTCGCCGGCCTGGATGATTTCGGCCGCCTCGGTCATTTCCTGCCACGTGGTCGGCGGTTCGACGCCATACTCCTCGACGAGGTCGGTCCGATAGTAGAGAACACCGGCATCCGTGAACCACGGCATGGCGACAACCGACCCGTCGAGGGTATTGTTCTCAACGATCGCCTCGAAATGCTCGTCAATCCGATCCTGGGAGATATGCTCGGACAAGTCGATGAAGTGAGACCCGAGAATGCCCGGCCAAATGACGTCGATTTGGTAGACGTCGATGTCGTCGGCCTGGGCGCTGAGGATCTGCTGGTAAAGCGCAAGTCGCTCGGATGCGCTGTCAGGGGTGGAGACGATGTTCACCGTATTGCCGGTCTCTTCGGCCCAGGCGGCCGTGCCCTCACGGCACAACTCGAGCTCGATACCCACTGCGCCGCAGGCGATCGACAACTCGACTTGGGCATGGGCGGTGGAGCCGAGTCCGCCCGATATGGCGACAGCCGAACCGGCCGCGAGCATGAGTGTTTGGAATCTCTTGGTCATGGAACCTCCCTAGAGTGGTTTTGAAGACGGTTTACGAGCATTCCGTCTCTGCCGCATTTTGGACAAGACGGTAATCGCCCATTCGGAATTACGCAAGCACAAGGCCGATCCAGGCGTGCAAAACCGAATGAATATTCGATTGCATATATTTTGGTTCGTTGTGCGGCGTTTCATACAACTCTGAACTTCGGTATCGATCAGGATGCCCTAGACTGGGATCCCGGAAAGAATCATGGGCCGAACACATGAGAGGTCAACTGCCCCCATTTGCCGACAGCCCTTGTCGCGCAGGCGACACAGCCAGCACCCCCTGTCGCGCAGGCGACACTTTATGAACCTTTCGACCCAGATTTCAATCATTAATCGTAAAAGGCTGGATGCAGTGCGTCTCATGAGAGCAAGAGCGGGCCGGTCGAGGGCGGGGATGGCTGCAGTCCGGCCGGATGGCGACCGTGATCTTGCGCTGGATCGGTGGCAGTGCTACGGGCTGTGATTGTATAAGACCAGCCGCAATCGACAGGATACCCGACCCGTGACGTCGCGCCCGATCATTATCGACACCGATCCCGGCCAGGACGATGCCTTTGCCATTCTTCTGGCGCTGGCATCGCCGGAAATCGAGGTGCTGGGCATTTCGGCGGTTGCCGGGAATGTCGCGGTCGACAAGGCAGAACTGAACACCCGCAAGATCTGCGAACTGGCAGGGCGGCCGGATATACCGGTTTTCCGGGGATGCGACCGCCCGCTAAAGCGCGATCTGTGTACGGCCGAACACATTCACGGCGAGACCGGGCTGAACGGTGCCGATTTGCCGAGTCCGACAATGCCGCTACAGTCCAAGCATGCGGTTGACTGGATCGTCGAGACTGTTATGGCGGCGCCGGAGGGGACGATTACGCTGTGTCCCCTTGGCCCGCTGACGAATATCGCATCGGCCTTCGTGCGCGAACCGGAACTGGCGGGCCGTTTGAAGGAGATCGTCCTGATGGGAGGCGGCTTCTTCCAGGGCGGCAACGTTACACCGGCGGCGGAATTCAATATCTATGTCGATCCGCATGCGGCTGACATCGTATTCCGATCAGGCGTCTTGATCACCATGATGCCTCTGGACGTCACGAACAAGGCGCTCGTGCCGGTCGATTGGTCGGCACGCTTGCGGGAAATCGGGAACAAGACCGGGGCAGCGGGAGCCGGCCTGATCGAGTTCTATCAGCGATACGATCCTGAGCGCTATGGCCAGACGGGCGGGCCGCTGCACGACCCATGCGTCACCGCCTATCTGATACAGCCCGGTCTTTTCCAAGGTAAGGCGTGCAATGTCCGAATCGAAACCGGCTCAGATATGACCATGGGCATGACCGTCGTCGACTGGTGGGGCACAACCAAACTCCCCAAGACGGCGACGGTCGTAAACAGCTTGGATTCTGCCGGCTTCTTCGATCTGCTGCTGGAGCGGTTGCGGAGGTTGCCGTAACGGGCATGTCCGCTCCGCCGCTTGGGTGTCAGGTTGTTGGTTAAGTTACTGGCGCTATCGCTTCGGACCCTGACGTTCGGCCGAAGCAGCCCAAAGATTGACGTTGGCATCACGGGCGTAGGTATCGATTTCGGCCAGTTCCGCGTCGGTAAAATCCAGGGCCTTGACCGTCGCGGCGCAATCCACGACCTGCTCGGGCCGGCTGGCACCGATCAGTGCCGTCGTTACGCGCTCACCGCGCAAAACCCAGGCGATCGCCATCTGAGCCAGGCTTTGCCCCCGGCGTTTGGCGATCTGATCCAGACCCCGAACATTTTCGAGCGTCTTTTCGTCCAAGAATTCCTGACGCAGGGATTTCCCTTGTGCAGCCCGGCTCTCGGTCGGAACGCCGCCCAAATACTTATTGGTCAGCATGCCTTGAGCAAGCGGGGAGAAGGCGATCGACCCGATTCCCAGATCTTCCAAGGTGTCCAGCAAGCCGTCCTCTTCGACCCAGCGATTGATCATGGAGTAGCTGGGCTGGTGAATGAGGCAAGGCGTGCCGAGCTCTTTCAAAATCGCGTGGGCTTCCCGCGTCCGCTGCGAATTATAGGATGATATGCCGACATACTGTGCCCGGCCGGATCTGACGGCGTGATCAAGCGCCATCATGGTTTCTTCCAGCGGTGTGCGCGGATCGAACCGGTGCGAATAGAAGATATCGACATAGTCGAGCCCCATCCGCTTCAAGCTTTGGTCGAGGCTGGCGAGCAGATATTTGCGGCTTCCCCATTCGCCATAGGGGCCCGGCCACATGTTGTAGCCGGCTTTGGTGGAGATGATCAACTCGTCGCGCAGGCCGGCGAAATCGGTGCGCAGGATTTCTCCGAACGCCGTTTCCGCCGAACCTGGCGGCGGTCCATAATTGTTGGCCAGGTCGAAATGGGTGATCCCGTTGTCGAAGGCGGTCCGGCAGATCGCCCGCTTGGTGGCGTGGGCGGTGTCTTCGCCGAAATTATGCCAGAGGCCGAGCGATATGGCGGGCAAGTCGAGACCTGATCGCCCGCATCGGCGGTAGACCATCGATTCGTAGCGATTTTCAGCGGGCTTCCAAGTCATTCGTCTTCCTCATCCGATCGGTCAGCATGCAGAAATATGTTTGGGGTGCAACGATGAGGATCATTCTCATGAATGGCAAGCGCCATGTCGGCCAACGATCTGCGGGCTAAAGCCGGAGCACTTCCTCGACCGGTGTGTGGTCGATACCGAGCGCGCTTGCCACGGCTTTGTGCGTGACGCGCCCTTGGTGAATATTCAGTCCCGCAGAGAGATTTGGATCCTCGTAAAGGGCGCGCCGGACGCCCTTGTCGGCGAGGGCCAGGACAAACGGTATGGTCGCGTTGTTCAGTGCGACCGTCGATGTGCGGGCAACAGCGCCGGGCATGTTGGCGACGCAGTAATGGACGACGTCGTCGACGATATAAGACGGATTATCATGGGTTGTCGGATGCGACGTTTCGAAACAGCCGCCCTGGTCGATCGCGACATCGACCAGCACCGATCCCGGCCGCATCGTCGCCACCATTTCTTTGGTGATCAGCTTCGGTGCCGCCGCGCCCGGGATTAGAACGGCCCCGATGACCAAGTCCGAGGTCCTGACGAGTCCGTCAATGGCGTCGACCGTTGAATATGCAGTCGACAGAGCCGGGCCGTATTGGGCGTCGAGTTCCTTGAGCCGCGTCAAACTGCGATCGAGGACGGTAACGCGGGCGCCGAGACCCAGGGCCATCCGAGCGGCATTGGTGCCGACGACCCCGCCGCCGATGACCGTCACCGTGGCCGGCGGCACACCGGGCACACCGCCCAACAAGACGCCACGACCGCCATGAATACGTTCCAAGCATGCCGCACCGGCCTGAATCGACATCCGGCCGGCCACTTCGCTCATGGGTGCCAACAGGGGCAGACCGCCGCGATCGTCGGTGACCGTCTCGTAAGCGATGGCAATCGCCCCGCTTTCGCGCAGCAGCCCGGCTTGGGCAGGGTCGGGTGCCAAATGAAGATAGGTAAACAAGATCTGCCCAGCTCTGAGCTTTCGGCATTCGTCCGGCTGGGGTTCCTTGACCTTGACGATCATGTCGGCCTGGGCAAAGACGGTGTCGGCGTCCGGGGCCAAGCGGGCACCGGCGGTTTCGTATTGATCATCGATAAAGTCGATCGCAGACCCGGCGCCGGTTTCGACAATGATCTCGTGCCCGCGCGACCTAAGTTCGCGCACCGCCGCCGGCGACAGGCCGACCCGGTATTCGTGGGACTTTATCTCTTTGGGGACGCCAACAAGCATAATGCTCCTCCGGTCGATGGGGCGGTCGATGGGGCGGTCGATGGGCGCCGGCGATCCAAACCGATTGATCGGTTAGAAATCGCCGGCTGCCGCCCGTTGCCTGAACGCCCGCCGCACTAGGCGGGCGGACTATCGTGGAGAAATTATGCCGAATATGGTGCTGAATGGGCTGCGGACATAAGGGGGCGGCACCGATGCTTTTTCGGTGCCACCCCCGTTTTGGCGGCGATCACGCAGGACCGGCCGCTTCCTCTTCGATCTCTGCTTTTGACAGGGGCTGCTTTTCCGCCATACGGAACTGCCAAACAGCCAAGGCAACGGCGACGCCGATGCCTGTCATGTCGCTGAGCCAATGCCCTTGGATCAAGGCGATCGAGGACGCGAGCAGAACAGCGCGGAAGACGAGGTTCATCCGGCCGAAGAACCATCCCTGCACGGCGGCCGCCAGCAGGTAGATCCCGATCGATGCCGTGATGAAGACCTGGATGATTTTCAGCCAGTCGGCCTGCATCAGGATTGCCGGGCTGTAGAAGAACATGAACGGCACCACAAAGGCGGCAAGTCCGATCTTGAACGAGGCAACCGATGTTCGCATCGGGTCGGCGCCGCTGATCGCCGATGCCGCGTAGGAGGCAAGCGCGACAGGCGGTGTGATGGCCGAGACCACCGCGAAATAGAAGACGAAGAAATGGGCGACCAAGGGTTGGACGCCGAGCTGGATCAATCCCGGTGCGACGACCGATGCCGCGACGGCATAGGCCGCCGTGGTCGGCATGCCCATCCCGAGCAGGATCGAGATGCACATGGCGAAGAACATGGCCAGCAATTGGCTGGTTTCGGCGACCCCGAGCAGCATCGACGAGAAGCGTTGGCCGATGCCGGTCAGCGAGATGACCCCGACGATGACCCCAGCGCAGGCACAAACGGCGATGATCTGGATGGACATCTTTGCCGCACGGTCGAGCGCCTCGAGAATCTTGAACGCCCCCATCCGGTACGGGGTCAGCCAACTGACGATAACGGCCGTCACCATGGCCAAGGTACCGGCCCGGATGACCGAGTAGCCAAGGAACAGGGCCCCAATCAGAATGATGATCGGCAAGAACAAGAATATCTGCTTTGCCAAGGCCTTGACCTTGGGAAGTTCGTCGCCGCGCATTCCGCGCATGCCGAGCTTCGTCGCCTCGAGGTCGACCATGAAAAAGATCGAGACGAAATAAAGGATCGCCGGGATCAGGGCCGCGACGACGATTTCCGTATAGGGAATGCCGGTAATCTCAACCATGATGAACGCGCCGGCGCCCATGATCGGCGGCATGATCTGGCCGCCGGTACTGGCCGCCGCCTCGATGGCGCCGGCACTTTGCCGCGGATAACCAACGCGCTTCATCAACGGAATCGTCAAACTGCCCGTCGCAACCACATTGCCGGCCGATGTGCCGTTGATCATGCCCATGAGGCCTGATGCGAAAACAGCGACTTTGGCCGGCCCGCCACGGGTCCGGCCGGCAACGGCGAAAGCGAAGTTGACGAAGTAATCACCGACCTTCGAGGCCTGAAGGAAGGCGGCGAAGGTGATGAACAGGATGATATACGTTGACGAGACGGCTGTGGTCGGGCCCAAGATCCCGCTGTCTGTATAGACATAGGTAAAGAAGCGCGACATCGAATAGCCGCGATGCTGCAGAATGCCGGGCAAATAGGGACCGCCGAACGCATAAAGCACGAAAATCCCGGCAATCACGACAAGGGCAAGGCCGGCCACCCGGCGGGTCAGTTCCAGAATGAGAAGCACGCCCGTCATGGCGGCCCAAAAGTCACCGGGCTGGGCGAATGACGTGCCCGCCCGCATCCGAAGTCCCTGAAGATGGAACAGCATATAGGCGGCAACACCCATCGCCAGCAGTCCCAGCAGGACATCGGACCAAGCCATATGGCTGCGTCGGCCCTGGAAGACCCAGGAGGCCAGGATGGCCAGGACGGCCGATACGAACATCGGCGGGCCAAAGGTGGAGAAGACCCATTCCGGCGGTGCGCCCGCGCCGATTTCTCTCAGTAGATAGGCGTAAGCGATGCAGCCCAGCGCGTAAGCGCCTGTTGCCATGGCGGCGGCCGTAATAAGCGCATTCAACGGCTTGAGCCAAACAACCCAATTTGGCGCCGCGCTCGCACCCTCTTCATTAAAATTGAACGCCGCCATGACCATGAAGCCAATAAACAGTGCAGCGCCAACGTGAAGAATCCGAAAGGCCCAAGTCTCAATCGGAGATATATTTAATGAGTATAGATGGACGGCCGTAAAGAAAATACAGAGAATAAAGAAGAGCCAGCCTTGCCATCCAACGAATTCGCGCTGGTTGGCGACGACCGGCTCCTGATCAACACCTTCGACGACCAAGCCGCCACCAGGCGATTCATCTGACTTCGTCGCCACCGTGGTCTTCGCATTCATGGGCGAGTATCTCTCTTGGTGCCATCAGAATAACCGTCGGGTTATCCGGCGGCGGGTTGGCGTTGAGTGCGGAAAATTAATTAGCGCATCGGCCGAGATTAGCAGCCGATGCGCTTGATCAAGAGCAGCATGCTCCTGATAGGTTCATGAAGCCGAATGACCCCTGTTATCCTTTGAGATCGTCCGGGATTTCATAGCCGTTTTCTTCGAACCAACGAACGGCGCCGGGATGCCACGGCAGGAAGCCGTTCTTGTCGAAGTTGTCCGGCAACGTTTCTGCCGAGGCGCCGTGGATTTCCATCATCCGGTCATGGTTTTCCATGACAATTCGGGTCGTCTCGTACACGAGATCTTCGGAAACATCGGCATGGGCGATGGCGAAGTTCCACATAGCGACGGTCTGGAAGTCCTCTTCCTGCCCGACATAGGTGCCGGCCGGGATCGTCATCTCGTTGACGTATGGATATTCCGCCAGCAGGGTTTCGACTTCTTCATCTGTCAGGCCGAAGATATGCGCGTCGGTTTGCGCTTCGACTTGGCTGAACGCAGAGATCGGAACGCCCGCGGCAAAGGCGAACGCGTCAATCAGACCGTCCTGAAGCTGGCCGGCAAGGTCGGAAGCGCCGCCAAAGCGGACCTCGACATCAATACCGAGGAGATCGAAGAACCGAGGGAAGTACGTGCCCGGCGTTCCGCCGGCAGGTCCGACGCCGACCGTCAATCCGTCAAGATCGGAAAGCGATTCGATGCCCGACCCAGCAAGAGTGATGGTGTGGAATGGCGTTTGGTACATCGGGAAAACGGCGCGAAGCTCGGTATGTTCAAGACCCGGAGCCAGTTCGCTTTCGCCCTGGAGCGCTTCCCAGGCCGGTCCCATGGTGACCATGCTCATGTCCAGATCGCCGGTTTGAACCAGCGTGGCGTTCTGAACCGGGCCGCCGGTCACTTCGGAGCTGGCGCTGATGCCGAGCTCTTCTGCAACGAGGTTGGCCCAGCCTGCGCCATAGACGAAGAACGTTCCGCCTTGGCTCGCCGTCCCGACCGAGAATTCGGACGGAATGTCCTGAGCAGCGGCGCCGCCGGCGATAAGGGCGGTGCCCAGCGCCGTGGCTGCAAACAACTGTGCGGATTTACGTAGCGTCATATTATCGTGTCCTCCGGTATGGATGGTTTACGGCTTTCGAGCATGAGGCCGCTCATCCTTTCAACTGCCCGATATCGAGTGAGCAGCCATCTTATGTATCGACCGCCGCGCGAATCTGCGACGATCTCCCAGAGCGAAGAATTGGCTGTGCGGTTCATTCGGTCAAGTATCAATTTTACGGCTGCAGGCGATCCGAGTGGAAATTGGCATATTTCCTAGTTATGGGTGTGCGTTTTTTGGCCGGTCCTGTTCAGGGATCTTTTGATCAGTCCAACGCACCTGACCCCATTCCCGTGATGGCTGGAATCCCGCTGTGAGTTTACGGTCAGCGGTGGCCCCAAGCTGCGGCGCGGATGCCATGACGCGGTGGCCACGAGTTGGCTGCCTTGGGTGGTAAACGGCCGCACACCACCCATGTTAGGAAAAGTGCTAGAGTTGATGGTGAGCGTATGATGAAGCGGGATCGAGTTCGATGACAGGCAAGGGAAGTAACTGGGGGAACGACCGGAAAGACGCGCACGGTTCGGGCGGGCGAAATCGACCGGCGACGGGCACCAGCGCCTCGACCTCGGTGTCACCGGATGCCGCGGCCGTTGACGCATTTCTGGCGAAGGTGAAAACGACGAAACCCGTCGGGCGAACCGGCGGCGGGTCCGGGCGGCTCATTTTTGCCATGGACGCGACGGCCAGCCGGGAGCCGACATGGGACCGCGCGTGCCATCTGCAGGCGGAAATGTTCGAGGCGACCCGCGACCGTGGGGGGCTCGAGGTCCAACTGGTATTCTTCCGGGGATTCGGCGAGTGCAAGTCCAGCCGATGGATGGCCGATGGCGCGGGATTGCGCGATGCCATGGTCAAGGTTCGTTGTCATGCCGGGCAGACACAGATTGACCGGGTATTGAAACATGCGATCGCCGAATCAGGCCGGCGCAAGGTCAATGCGTTGGTCTATGTCGGTGATTCGTTCGAAGAGGACATTGATGCCGTCGGACAGCGGGCCGGCGAACTGGGGCTCAACGGCGTTCCGGCCTTTATGTTTCACGAGGGTGGCGATCCGGTCGCTGCAAAGGCGTTCAAAGAGATCGCGCGTCTGACGGGCGGCGCCTATTGTCCGTTCGATACCGGGTCCGCAGATACACTGCGGAAGCTTCTTGGCGCCGTCGCCAGTTTCGCTGCCGGGGGCTGGGCGGCGCTCGAAGACTACGGCCGTGCTTCCGGTTCGGATGTGCCGCGCCTATTTCAACGGGATTCCGGTGCGTCCCGGCGGCCCCCCGGCCAGGGATCGTAACCACCATTCATGCAGTTTCTTTTTCTTGGCATAGCCGCCTTCCTGGCATTGATGGTGATCGGCCGGCTCTTGCTGTCGGCGACACCGCAGACCCTTGCGCGGATCGTAAAGATCGGTGCTGTCATCCTTGGGGCCGTGATCGCCACCTTCCTCGCGGTCACCGGCCGCTTGGGTCCGGCAATCGCCCTTGCCATGATGCTGACGCCGTTCATCGTGCGCTGGCGGGCCATGGCCCGGCGCATGAAAACCGCGGCTGGCCCCACTCCCGGACAGCGGTCGGCCGTCAGAACCGCCCATCTGGAAGCGATGCTCGACCACGATAGCGGCGAGATGGATGCCCGCGTCCTTGATGGGCCCATGGCCGGGCGGATGCTTTCCGACCTGGAAATGAGCGACCTTCTGGAACTGGTGACGGATTTTCGGCGTGTCGACCCGCAATCCGCTGCGATCGTCGAGGCCTATCTGGACCGAATCCACGGCGCCGACTGGCGTCGTCACGATAGTGGCGCCGGTCAGGAGGGCGGCGGCTACGGATCGCAAGGCCAAACCGGGAGTGATTCGCGGTATAGCCATCACGGCCGGTCTTCTAGCGGCGGCCGAATGACCTTGGAAGAGGCGCGGGCGGCCCTTGGGGTCGATAGTTCGGCCACGCGCGAAGACATCAAGAGCGCTCACCGACACCTTATGAAGCGGTTTCATCCGGATCACGGCGGAACCGACTACCTGGCCGCGAAATTGAACGAGGCCAAAGAAATCCTTCTTGAGTATGTTGAGGACTGAAATGGTATCGTACGATGACGTTGCGTGCTTGAACGGCGACGGACATCGGACGAGGTGACTTTTGATTACGATCGGACAGTTCGCACTGTCTGCTCGACCGATCCGGCGGACAGGCCCCAGATAACATCGCCTTCCACATGGCCTTCCAAATGGGATGACTTGAGAATGGGACAAAGAGTTCGTAAAGCCGTACTGCCGGTCGCCGGATTGGGAACACGGTTCCTGCCCGCTTCCAAAGCCATGCCCAAGGAGATGGCGACAGTCGTCGATCGTCCGGTCATTCAATATGCAGTCGAAGAGGCGAGGGCGGCGGGTATCGAGGAGTTCGTTTTCGTGACCAGCCGCGGGAAATCGTCACTCGAGGATCATTTCGATGTCGATCAGGGCTTGGAGTCAGAGCTCAAAGCCAAGGGCAAGGTCGAGGCGCTGGAAGAGGTGATCGCGGCCCAGCTGCCGGTTGGTACATATTCTTTTGTGCGCCAAAGCCGTCCCCTCGGACTGGGCCATGCGGTCTGGTGCGCCAAATCGATGATTGGTGATGAGCCCTTTGCTGTCCTGCTGCCCGACGACGTTTTCCTAAGCGATAAGTCCGTTCTTGGGCAGATGGTTGAGGCCCACGCCGATATCGGCGGCAATATCATCGCCGTGGTCGAGGTCCCGCGGGCCAAGACCAACAAATACGGCATCCTTGATGTCGATTCAGATGACGGCAGAATCGCAAACGTAACCGGCATGGTCGAAAAGCCAGACCCCCAAGATGCGCCATCGACGCTTTCGGTCGTCGGCCGGTATATTCTTCAACCCGAAGTCATGGCCGCGCTGGACGATCAGGAGCCGGGCAAGGGCGGAGAGATTCAATTGACCGACGCGATTGCGCGGGTTATCGGCCATCAGAAGGTCTCTGGCTTTCGGTACGACGGCCAAAGATACGACTGTGGCGACAAGGCCGGCTTCGTCATGGCCAATGTGGCATTCGGGCTGAGGCACAAAGATGTCGGGCCTGCGCTGAAGGCGATGATCGACGACTTGCCGCGCTGACCTTGGCCCAATGAAAGGGTCGGCCCAATAGAGGGATGGATCGTATATGAAGATCGCCGTTGTCGGGACCGGCTATGTCGGCCTCGTTTCCGGAGCCTGCTTCTCGGAATTCGGTGTCGACGTCGTTTGTGTGGATACCGATTCGAACAAGATCGCGGCACTCAAGGACGGTCGGATACCGATCTTTGAGCCGGGTCTCGAGCGAATCGTCGAGACCAACAATGCGGCCGGCCGGCTCACCTTTTCGACGGATTTGGCCGAGAGCGTCAAGGGTGCCGATGCGGTTTTCATTGCGGTCGGAACGCCGTCGCGGCGCGGAGACGGCCATGCGGATCTGACCTATGTTTACGCCGCCGTGCGAGATGTGGCGCAAGCCTTGACCGGATATGCCGTGATCGTGACCAAATCCACGGTACCGGTCGGCACCGGCCGCGAGATCAAGCGCATCATCGAAATCGAGCGCCCTGACCTTGATTTCGATGTGGCATCCAATCCGGAATTCCTGCGCGAAGGGTCGGCGATTGAGGATTTCCTGCGTCCCGATCGTGTCGTTATCGGGGTTGAGAGCCCACGCGCGGAAAAGGTATTGCGCGATCTCTACCGGCCGCTGTTTCTGATCCAGACCCCGATCGTGGCGATGTCGATCGAAACGGCTGAACTGACCAAATACGCCGCCAATAGCTTTCTCGCCCTGAAGATCGCCTATATCAACGAGATTGCGAATCTGTGCGAAGCGGTGGGGGCCAATGTCCATGACGTGTCGCGGGCCATGGGCCTCGATGGCCGTATCGGGCCGAAATTTCTCCATCCAGGACCGGGATTCGGCGGGTCGTGTTTTCCAAAGGACACCCGCGCCTTTGCTCAGATCGGCCGAGACGCCGGCGTCAGCCAGGTCTTGATCGAATCGGTTATCAACCTTAACGAGGCGCGCAAGTCGGCCATGACCGAGCGAATCGTCACTGCCCTCGGCGGCGATGTCGCCGGCAAGACGATCGGTATTCTGGGTCTGACCTTCAAGCCGAACACCGACGACATGCGGGAAAGCCCAAGCTTGGTTATCATTCCGACATTGGTGTCGATGGGCGCCCGCGTCATGGCCTATGATCCGGCGGGAATGATTGAGGCCCGGAAATTGCTGCCCGACTCGGTTAGGTTCGCTAAGTCGGCTTATGATGCGATCGACTCCGCCGATGCGTGCGTCATACTGACGGAATGGAATGAATTCAGATCACTGGATCCCGAACGGGTTAAACATCAGCTTCGCCAGCCATTGATGATTGACCTGCGGAACATCTACAATCCACAAGACATGCGTGCGGCGGGGCTTGCTTACGAAAGCGTCGGCAGACCGTGAACTGGCACTGGGAACCGGCTCTGGCCGTTAAGGAACGAGTTGCGGCCGACGGACGGAATGGCAGGGGGTAATCGCCGAGATGACAGACAAGCACACTTTCAATCCAACGGTTTTGCGTGAATACGACATTCGCGGCATCGTCGGCGAAACCCTGACAGCCGATGATGCGCGCGCGGTCGGCAAAGCCTTTGGAACCATGGTCGTCCGCGATGGCGGATCGATTGTCTGCGTCGGCTATGATGGGCGGCATTCCAGCCCGGAACTTGAACAGGCCCTCGTCGATGGACTGGTCTCGACGGGCCTGTCGGTCGAACGCGTCGGCCTAGGGCCGACACCGATGCTGTATTTCGCCGTCAAACATCTAAGGGCCGCGGCCGGCGTGATGATCACCGGTTCGCACAACCCGCCGGAATACAACGGCATCAAGATGACCACCGCAAAGGCGCCTGTCTATGGCAGCCAAATCCTGGAAATCGGCCGGCTTTCGGCGGCTGGCGACGTGATCACAGGCCAGGGTGTCGCGCGTGATTGCCCAATCATGGCCGCCTATATCGACCGCATACTGGCCGATGTTGATCCTGGCCGGGATTTGACCGTCGTTTGGGATGCGGGCAATGGTGCAACGGGTGAAGTGCTGCGCCGTATGGCGTCACGACTGCCGGGTAAGCATATTCTCTTGTTTGACGACATCGACGGGGATTTCCCGAATCACCATCCCGATCCCACGATCCCGGAGAATCTCGTCGCCTTGATTAAGGCGGTCGACGAGCATAAGGCCGATATTGGCATTGCGTTCGACGGCGATGGCGACCGAATTGGGGCGGTCGACGAAAAAGGCCGCATCGTTTGGGGCGACCAGCTCTTGGCGATCTATGCCTCGGACGTTCTGACCACCCATCCAGGGGCGACCATCATTGCCGATGTTAAGGCAAGCCAAACCCTGTTTGACGAGATTGCCCGGCTCGGCGGTCAGCCATTGATGTGGAAAACGGGTCATTCTTTGCTCAAGGCCAAGATGGCGGAAATCGGCTCGCCGTTGGCCGGCGAGATGTCGGGCCATATTTTCTTTAATGACCGGTACTACGGTTACGATGACGCCCCTTACTGCGGTATTCGGCTGATGAATGTTGTGGCCAAAGGCGATGAGCCGTTATCCGCCATGCGCGACCGGATCCCGCCGGTTTTGAATACGCCTGAAATCCGATTCCAAGTCGACGAAACCCGGAAATTCGCCGTTGTCGACGAGGTCAAGGCGCGTCTGACCGGGCCCGATGCGCCCGCCGATGTGCAGGTTAACGATATCGACGGGGTGCGCGTCACCACTGCCGATGGGTGGTGGCTTCTACGCGCTTCGAATACTCAGGATGTGCTGGTCGCCCGGGCGGAAAGCCAGACTGAAGAAGGATTGGATCGCTTGAAAGCCCAGATTGTCAAGCAGTTGACGGCTTCCGGCTTGCCGCAACCCGACTTCTCAGCTGGAGGTCATTGATCCATCGGCGGCAATGCTTGGATCAAAGCTGAGAATTCAGATTAAGGGCGGCCTCTAAGTGTCTGAAATAAATAAAGACTACCTTGATCACCAGACGATCGGTCAGGCGTTTCCGATTGCGATGACGGCCTTTGATCCGTCAGTCGTGCGAACCGGGTTGGTCATCGTCGACGAGGTCAACGGTTTCGCAACCACAGGCGCGGGTAATTTGGCGCCGCCTGTGCCGAATCCTCAGGTCGACCGTATGGTCGCGGAAACTGATCGGTTGGCCCGCTGGTTCGAAGGTCGCGGATGGCCGATACTGGCCTTCCTCGATACCCACGAACCTGGCGTTCCGGAACCGCCCTATCCACCACATTGCGAGCGGGGCACGGGGGAAGAAGACCTCGTCCCAGCCTTGTCCTGGCTCGAAAACAGTCCGGTGGCTACTTTGATGCGCAAGGACTGCATCAATGGCTTTATCGGCGCAATTCGGCCGGATGGCACCAATATCGTTATCGATTGGGTGCGCGGTCAATCACTGGAATCGATTCTGGTGGTTGGGATTTGTACCGATATTTGTGTGATGGATTTTGTCTTGACCGCATTATCGGCCCGCAATCACGGTTTGCTCGGCACGGTTCAGGACATCGTTGTCTATGAACCGGGATGTGCGACCTATGATCTTCCGCGTGATACGGCGGCAAGTCTTGGTCTTCCGGATACAGCCATCCACCCGCAGGTGCCAACGCATCATGCCGGGTTGTACTTTATGGCATCGCGCGGGGCAATTATCGCGGATCGCTTGACCGGCGAATAGGGGGTGCCGGCGTCGAGACCTATTACCCCCTTTTGGCCATGTGGAAGCCGTCAGAACGTTAGTTCCTTTTCCGCGACCGTCGTCAATAGTGGATAGTTCCCAACGATAATGTGGTTGATTTCGTCATTGCCGTTCGACAGCGGCAAGAGAACGCGGACCATTTGCCAAAGCCGGCCAGGCGTCACCTCTTGGCTTTGGACCTGGAAAATCGGCGCGTGATGCTTCAGGACCATTAGATAGGAATCCTGCGAGGTGGCGGGTGCTGCGCCCTCGGCGATGCATTCCGACAGCCATTTTCCGGTTAGGTCGCGGTTGGTATTCTGAGAGATCAAACTGCCGAAAACACGATAGTAGAAATCCGGCGGGTCATGGCGGACTTCAAGCAGGATAAGGTTGCCGAGCCATGGTTTGAGATCGACCACGTCGATATCAGCGCGTGAGGGCATGGATCTCCCGCCTCGGCATTTTTCCCAGAAGTCGACGAGCTCTTGTAGTTTGGGTTCCTGCTCATGAGCAGCGGTCGGTTGCGTATAAATTCCGTTCTTAACGAGCATCGCGCACACAGGCGTTTTCCCTCCAGTAAACCGACTCCATATTCCTCGGTATTCGGCGATTCCGTTGATCGACGACAGGGCTGCGTCTGCGGGGTCGCTTATTTACCGCAAAAGTAAGAATAGAATACAATTATTGAGAGAAAGATAAACGAGAAAATTTCCCTGGACGTGCATCGAACGTGCATCGCCGTTGACAGCCGAGAGGACCCCAGGCCCTAGCCCTCGGCCTCACGGGGTGAGGCTTTGGTTTGGTCTTCGATTCGGTCACCCGGGTGGAGGATTACCGTCGCATCTTCTGCCAATCCCGATCTGATCTCCGCGAATCGATTGTTCATCAAACCTATTTCTGGAAAAGTCAAACGCGCCCGGCCACCTTCGAAGGCGAACAGCGCCCAGCGATCGTCGACGCGAAACAGGGCGCCGATCGGGACGCGCAAGACAGTATCGGCGCGATCGACCTCGATATGGGTCATGACCCGATAGCCGTGGCCCAGCCGGTCATAGGCGCGGTCTTCGCGATCTTCCGCCAGATCGATCAGCACATTGACCCGCTGCTCTTCGATTCCAAGAGCGGTCGTTCGCGTAAAAGCCGAGGGTTCGACCCGGCGCACTCGGCCAGATAGATCGGCGCCGCCCCAGCCGTCGATGATGACCGGGGCGCCTACTGCGATGCCGACGGCGTCGCGTGACGGCAAATCGACCCGGATCTCGAGATTGGTCGGATCACCGACCTCGACCAGCGGCGTGCCGGCCTGAACCACGGTTTCGCTTTCCTCAAGAACGCGCAAAATTTGGCCGTCTACGGGCGAGCGCAGCGGGACGCAGCATTGCGGCCCGGCTGCAAGTTCCGCCGATCCTGGTTCGATCAATGCAGCGCGCGCCATCTCCATTTCAGACACCCGCATCCTGACGGCGGCTTGCGTTGTCGCCTGCTGGGCTTCGGCGGTTCGAACCTCGAGTTCCGCCTCTTCCAGTGACCGCCTCGTCGTGGCGCCACGGGCATGCAGTTCCTGCCGACGGCGCCATTCCAGCCGGGCAAAATCCAACCGAGCTTGCGCTTGATCTGATTCGGCTCGGGCCAGCGCCAATGCAGCCTCTGCGGTGTGCAGCCTTGCTTCGATCTCGGCCCGGCTGCGAGCGTCGAGAAAGGCGGGGTCCATTTCCTCGATCGAGGCCAATATTGTGGTTCGGGCCTCGACCGGGTCTCCGGGCCGCATGCCGATGCGGGCCAACCGGCCGGTCAAAGGGGCGGAGACTGTATAGACGTCGCGGACCCGGGCGATGCCTTCGGCGTCGATCGTGACGGTAATCGGACCCCGGTCGATGGACACCAGATCGACCGGCACAGCCCGAGGCCAAAAAGCGACAAGGAGCGCGCCGCCAAATAGCGCGGCCAGCACACCGATCACGATCGCACGTTTATATGATGCCCGCATCATCCTCTCCTCACGTCATGCTGGTCAGTCACGCGCCTTCAAGACCGATACGAGGTCGAGACGCTTCAATCGCCGGGCGACGATCAAACCGGAAATCATGGCGGCGAGACCGACGACGGCGATACTGAATCCATAGGTCCAGGGTTCGATTATCAGGGGAATGCGATAGAGGTCGGTTTCGAACGCCCCAGCCAGCATCGCCGCCATCGCCCAACCCAAAACGCAGCCGATGGGCAAGGCGGCCGCTGTCAGCAGCGCCAGTTCACCCAAGAGAATGTACGTGATCTCGAATCGCGTGAAGCCGAGGACGCGAAGGCTGGCCAGTTCCCGTGCGCGCTCTGATACCATGATCCGGGCGCTGTTATAGACCACCCCAAAGGCGATCATGCCGCCGAACAGACTGTTGATGATCAAAACCTGGTAGAGCGTTTCGCTCACCTGTGTGCGGAAACTGTCCACGATCGTCGACTTCAGTGACACGGCGGCAACGCTCGGGGTTTCCTTGAGGCGGGCATGAAAGGCGTCGGCGGTGCTTGCATCCAGGGCGACATGAACACCGGAAACACGGGGTCCCTCGCCAAGAAGGCGGGCGAGGGCATCGCGCCGCATGACCACGGAACCACCGATATATTCCTCGGCAATGGCGGTGACGGTGACCGCGACCGTCGGACGGCGCCCCTCGAGCACGTCGATCTGAACGGTGCTCCCGCGGCCGATATCCAGCTTTTCGGCGACCGATGCCGCCATCATGATGCCTGTCGGCGGCACGGCCAGGGGAGCAAGCTCGGTGTCCAGCAAACGGTAGAGCCGCGGCGCTGGTTCCAGCCCTGTGATGCTGGTGCGCTCCTGTCTTGTTCCGGCGCGCAGCCGGACCGGAACCGCGTCGAACGGTTCGGCATCGATCACACCGGGCAGTCGGCGAATCTCAGAAACGGCGCTGTCAGATCGCGGGGTCGAGAATGTAACCGTGGCGTCCTGCAGTTGTGCCCTGTTGAACTGAACATCCATAATATGTTCGACGGCTCCGATGGAGAACATGGCGGCGATCATGACGGCGCCGGCGGCCGCCATGCCGGACACGGTCACGGCACTGCGGCCGGGCCAGCGTTGGATGTTGCGCAGAATGATCCGATCGGTCTGGGGCAGCCACGCGGTCACTCTGTTGCTGTCGACCAACCCCCGGCTGAACCGCGGCGGGGCGGGCGGGCGCATGGCCTCGGCGGGAGGCAGTATCACCGCCCGGCGGACGGCGGTCAGGGTTCCGCCGAGGGCGGCGGCCGCGCCGATGGCCGCCGCCATGACGAAGATCGTCGGGTCCGGGCGGTAGTACAGAAATGGAAAGCGGAAAAACTCGGCATAGAGTTCGGTCATGCCGCGCCCCAGCCAGGCGCCGAGCAGGCAGCCTGCGACAACTCCCACACCGGCCATGGCAAGCGCCATCTTGGCGTAATGCCAGCCGACCTCTTTGTCGGAATAGCCGAAAGCCTTGAGCAGGCCGATCTGCTCCCGCTCGGTTTCGATAAGCCGGGCAACCGCTACATTCAGAAGAAAGGCCGCAATGACAAGGAAGATCGGCGGCAAGACCCGGACCATGATGCCGAGCTGGTCCAACTCGTTCTCGAGAAACCAGTGCGATGTCTGTTCGGTCCGGTCATAGGCGCCCAAGCCGCCAAAGGGTTCGAGGATGCGGTCGACTTCGGCGATCACCGGCTCGGCCGCAGCGCCGCGCAACAGACCGATGGCCAGTGAGTTAAAGGCTTGATCCAGATCGAAGGCGGCGGCCAGGACCGGACGCCGGACCCAGAATACGCCGAAAGTCCGGTTGTCGGGAAACAACGCGCCCGGGCCAATGGCATAGACATATTCCGGAGACAGGGCGATGCCGCTGATGGTCAGGACGCGCCGTTGTTCGTTCATGATGACGGCAACGGTATCACCCGGACCAAGATCATGGGCCTCGGCGAAGCCCTGGCTGACCACCGCGGCCAGCGGATCGGCCGGGTCGGGCAGGGTGCCGTCGATGACGGCAAGGCCGTTCAAGGTCGATTGACCCTGGGCGGGGATCGACAGCAACCGGCCGATCGCCGGCTCGGCCATGGTGTCGATGTCGAGGGTTACCTCCGCGGCAATCCGCGATTCGGCAATCTGAACACCGGCAATGTTCCGAATTTCGGGCATCAGGGCTTCCGGCGCCCGGCGGGCGTTGGCGAAGACATGGGCGAACCAATAACGCTCGTAATAGGCGGTTCGTGTCTGCTCCAATGATTGCAGCGTTCCCAGCATCAAGACGAACAGCGCCACCCCGCCGGCAAGGACGCTGGCGATCGCCAACACCTGTCCTTTGATGCGCCACAAATCGCGAAGCAGTTTCCGGTCGAGGCCGCCGATCGATACCCCCGTCAGCATGGCGCTACCATTCAACCTCCGACGCCCGTTTGCGGACCGCATTGCGCCGGGCCGAGCCGATCGCACCATCGGCGAAGTGGACGACATGATCGGCCATGGCCGCGATCCCGGCATTGTGGGTGATGACAATGCTGGTGGTTCCGAGCTCGCGGTTGACGGTATCGATCGCCTCGAGCACGACCACACCCGTTGTGCTGTCCAGCGCGCCCGTCGGTTCGTCGCACAGCAATACGCGGGGGCGTTTCGCGATGGCCCGGGCGATGGCGACACGCTGCTGCTCGCCGCCGGAAAGTTCGGCTGGAAAATGATGATGGCGCGTCGGCAATCCCGCCAGTATCAGCGCCTCTTCGGGGCGCATGGGGTCATCGGCGATCTCGGTGATCAGCGAGACATTCTCCAGGGCCGACAAGCTTGGGATCAGATTGTAAAATTGAAAGACGAATCCGACGTGGTGCCGCCGGTACAGGGTCAACTCACGGTCGCTGAAGGTGGTCAGATCGCGGCCGTCGAACATGATGGAACCGCCGCTGGCGTGGTCGAGGCCTCCAAGAATGTTGAGAAATGTCGACTTGCCGCTGCCCGAGGGGCCGAGTAGAACGGTCAGCTCCCCCTCCGGCAGGTCGAGATCGACGTCGCGAAGCGCGTGTACCGCGAGCGGTCCCGTACCATAGGTCTTGCACAGCCCCGATATGGCAAAGGTTACAGCCCGCCCGCCTTCCGGTCGGGCCGAAGCATTGCCGCCCCCAAGCATCGTCATTCGTCTCCCTCGTGCCTATGGCCATGCCACTGTTCAAGACGCCGATCCGAGCGACGGGCCGGACGGGAGAAGGGGGCTGACCTCCCGCAGGCGGTTGACAGGGCGCGTCGACACGATCGTAACGGATTATGAAGCTTGAGGCTATCGGCTGAGCGTCGGATTGTGCCTGCAATCCGGCTTCGCAGCCGGGGTCGGCGAAGGTTGAATTGCAGGAAAATTTATCAGAACAGCCCGCAAAGGTTGCGTTTCTTGCAAGGATCCCATACAGTCGCGTTTTAAGTGCAATTCTCATAAAATTATACATCTTTTTGCAGATGTGGCCTTTCGAACCGAAGAGGTGTCCCATGCTTAGCCCGACAACGATCGGCGCCGCTCTAACGGGTTGGTCGTTGCCCGTCGTCTATCTTGCGCTGGCCTCGTTTTCCGGGGTGGTCCTAGCCCGGCAATGGCGTGGCGTCTCTTGGCCGGACCGGGTTGCTTTGGCATGCTTGTCTGCCGGGGCCGGAATCTGGGCATTGCTCGCCGGGGTCTGGATCGCGACGGCCGCCTATGGTGCTGTGGGGCAAGCCCAGAGCTTTGGCTGGGCTGTGCTTGAGGTTGTGTTGGCCCTTTCCGCGATGCATATCGTGCGCCGCGCCTATCTGGAGCCCCGAATCCTGAGCGAAGCTGACGGTTGACGTTTGGGACGGTTGACGGGCGGTCATCAATGCGGCTTTGTTCCGGCAGATCCAGGAAACCTGGACTTCGGATTGAAAGGAGCCGCGCCATCATGAACCGGTCTGAGATAAACAAGATCCTTTTGGATGCCGACGCCTTCATCCGGTCCTTTGGTTTCCGCTTGCCGCCCTTTGCCTATTGGACACCGGGAGAATTTAAATCGCGGCGCCATGAGGCTGATGCCATCATCCGATCGGGTTTGGGGTGGGACATCACCGACTACGGCCTTGGGAACTTCTTTGAGACCGGCTTGTTTTTGTTCACCCTGCGCAATGGCGACCACCGCGACCTAAATCGTGGAACCGGCATGCTCTATGCCGAAAAGATCATGATCGTGCGTAACGGCCAGTATTGTCCGATGCATCGCCATGTCAAAAAGGCCGAGGACATCATCAATCGTGGTAGCGGGCGCGGCGACGGACGGCTGGTTGTCGAAATATTTGCCAGCCGACCGGATGGGGCGATCGACACCGATAGCCGGGTCACGGTAATGTCGGACGGCTTGGCACAAGAACTGCCCCCCGGCGGCAGATTGTCCCTCGGGCCCGGAGAAAGTGTGACACTGCTGCCCGGGGTTTGGCACGCGTTTTGGGCAGAAGACGGTGACGTCTTGGTCGGCGAGGTGTCGACGGTCAATGATGATCGGACCGACAATGTGTTTCGTGATCCAGTGGGGCGCTTTCCCACAATCGACGAGGATGAACCGCCGGTGCATCTGCTGGTCGGGGACTACGACCGGTTTGCATGATTTCGGTTGCCCTCGGCCTTTTCCCGCCTGCGCGGGAATATTGTAGGGGTGGCAGGCAAGGATAAAGCCGTTGCCCCGATTATTCGGGCTGGCTGCCGATATGACGGTATTGCTCACGCAGCTTGAATTTCTGGATCTTGCCGGACGGCGTGCGCGGAATCTGGTCGGTGAAGACGACGTGGCGCGGCTTCTTGTATCCGGCGAGATGGGCGCGGACATGCTCGATCACGGTCTCGCGGTCCGGCGGGGCCGCCGGGTCTCTTGGAACGATGACGGCGCAGACGGCTTCGAGAAACCGGGCGTCGGGGACCGCGATGACGGCGGCTTCGCTGATGGCCGGATGACGGGCAAGCACGTCTTCGACTTCCCGCGGATAAATATTCTCGCCGCCGCTGCGGATCATGTCCTTGGTACGTCCGGATACAATCAAAAGTCCGTCATCGGTCATGCGGCCCAAGTCACCGGTCCGGCACCAACCATCGACGAAGGTCTCGGCGGTGGCCTCGGGCCGGTTCCAGTAACCCGAGGCAACGACCGGGCTTCGCAGCCAAATTTCGCCTTCGTCGCTTTGACCAAGGACAGTGCCGGCGTCATCGCGGATCGACACTTCGGTGAACGGCATTGGACGGCCGACGCTGCCTGGATGGCGGCGGCTTTCCGCGCCCGTGCTGCATGCGCCGATCGGCCCCCCCTCGGTCAGTCCATAGATCTGGACGAACTCGATATGGGGATGGTGAGCCGCAATGGCTTCGATGGCCCAGGGCAAAACCGGATCGCCGCCCGAAACGATACGCCGTACCGTCGACAGATCCAGCCGTTCGAAATCCGGTTCGCGGACGAGATCGTAAACCATGTAAGGAAAAAGCATCAAATCGGTCACATGATGTCGCGAGACGACCTCAAGGACATGGCGTATGGCGAACGATCCGCTCTTGAGGCATACGGCATGCCCGCCGACAGCCAAGGCGGCACTGAGCAGATCCTCGATCGCCCCGACATGATACATCGGACCGGCCGTCATGGCGACGGTATCCGGTCCGTACTGCCATTTCAGAGCTTGGATCGCGCCGAACCATAGAACGTTATCGTGAGTCCATAAGGCACCCTTGGGGCGGCCGGTCGTTCCGGACGTATACATCAGCATGGCGGGCGTCTGGCCGGTCGGGCGGACGCATTGAGGGGCCGATTCGCCGGCATCGGAAAGGAATGCCGCCCAGGTCGTGGCAAAGGCGGGACAGTCGGCGTCTCGCGGGATGCTCACGTACCACCGAACGGGCATACGATCGCGAATCCGGTCAAGTGGGACGCCAAGGCTGTCATGAAACACAAGTGTCATGCAGCCGGAATCGGCAAGGGCGAAAGCCAGTTCGCCTTCTGTCAGCCGGAAATTCAAGCGGACGGCAATTGCACCGATGCGCATCACCGCCAAATAAAGGGGGATATAGTCTAAAGTATTATAGAGCAGAATGCCAACACGGTCACCCGGCTTGACGCCATGGGCCATTAGCGCATTAGCGATACGGTTCGAGTGTTTATTTAGACCGTTATGGGTTAAGGTGTCGTCGAGATCGAACGAAAGGGCAGGGCGATCGGCCTGGACCGGGACAAGCGAGCCCTCGAATCGGCGAGTTAAATAACCGGCATCCATTGAATTCCCCCCATCCGAGAATCACTATTGTCGATATGGACTGTATGAGGATGGATGATCATTGCCAAGGTCGACCGATCAGAGCGAGGCTCTGACAGAGACTGTGTGACGGTCATCGGCGGACACCTCATCCTAGCGCACACACCAACAACTGATCGAATGATGACGGGAATCGAAATGCACTTGATGAAATGGATGGGTAGCCGGGCATTGGTCTGCACCGCCTTGGTGACATCTGCGGCCGTTCTGTCACCTGCCGTCCTGTCTCCGGCGGCAGCCCAGAACGGCGGCGATGATCCGATTCCGGCAACCACCGAAGCGGGCGAGGCGGTCTTGCTCAATGCTGACGGTACATGGGAATGGGCGACGGCCGAACAGGATGAACAAAACGGGGACGATGGGGACGCGCCAGCCGCCATCGGCTTGCGTGAATTGATCGATCGGGTGGATGCCTTTCTGGGCGACTTGGTCGCTGTCGAGGCTCAGATCCGGTGCTTCAGCCAGAATAACTGCGACATCATCAGTGATGACGGAGCCTTTTATGCCCGCGAAAACGTTGATGTTGTGATCGCCGATCTCGATCGCGCTGATCGGCTGGCGTTGTTGGATGATTGCGGCCGTTTCGCCGCCCGATGCCCGGTAACGGTTATTGCGACGGCCGATATCAACCGCTATGACGCCCTTGTCCTTCGTGCGGTATCGATAGAGCGATAATGACGTCCAATCCGAATCGATTTGCGGCTTCCGATCGGGCCGGCCTCTATAGGGCGATCAAGGAGCGGCGCGATGTGCGCTCGCAATTCCTTCCCGATCCGATACCCACCGATGTGCTTGTCCGGCTGCTGCGGGCCGCCCATCATGCGCCATCGGTGGGATTGATGCAGCCGTGGGATTTCATCGTCATTGACGATGTCGAAATCCGAAAGACGATCAAAGCCATCTTCGACGACGAGAATAGCAAAGCGGCCCAAAACTACGACGGTGAGCGTGCAAAGACCTATCGCCGCCTGAAGCTGGAGGGGATTCTCGAAAGCCCGGTCAATCTGTGCGTAACCTGCGATCGGGCGCGTGGCGGGCCGAATGTTTTGGGCCGCAACTCGATTTTCGACACCGACATTTTCAGCGTTTGTCTGGGCATTCAAAATCTGTGGCTGACGGCCCGGGCCGAGGGGCTCGGCGTCGGCTGGGTCAGCATTCTTGACCAAGACCGGCTGGCGTCAACACTCGGCCTGCCTGAGCAGGTCTATCCAGTTGCCTATCTTTGTATCGGCTATGTCAGCGAATTCCTCGACCGGCCAGAGCTTGAGGCGAAAGGGTGGCGGAAACGGATCCCGCTTTCGGAATTGGTGCACGCCAATGGTTGGGGCCATCGGCCAACTGATCCGGCATTGGTTGAGACCATCGACGATGGCGGCTCATTGGATGCGGTTGACGACGACAGCCCGATTCCGGCATCCGGCCAGAAGCGATAACCGGAAATTATTGACCATGGGGGGCGATGGGCCCGCCGGGCGCAGCATCGATATCGATGAGTTTGCCGGGATTCATCAGATTGCGCGGGTCGAGCGCGCGTTTCACCGCGACCATCATTGCATATTCAGCCGGGTCCTTTCGGCGGGCATTCTCATCGCGCTTTAGAATTCCGATCCCGTGTTCGGCGCTGATCGACCCGCCCAGATCGCACACGATGTCATGGACCATATCGCTGAATTCATGCCAACGGCCCAAGAATGCCTGGCGGTCCATGTCTTCGGGCTGCGACAGATTGAAATGAATGTTGCCGTCGCCGAGATGCCCGAATGGGCAGGGACGTATGCCGGGCAGCCGCTCGGTGACGGCCTTCATGGCCCGATCCAGGAAGGTGGGAATAGCCGAGATCGGCACCGAAACATCGTGTTTGATCGACCCGCCCTCATAGAGTTCCGCCTCGACCATGCCGTGACGAATGCGCCAGAAGGCATTGGCCTGGCTTTCGTTTGCGGCGAGCGCCGCGTCGGTCACGATGCCGGCCTCAAAGGCCTCTTCCAGGGTCTGTTCCATCCGGCCCCGCAAGGTGCCGTCGGTTGCCGTAGTCGACAGTTCGAGCAGGACATACCAAGGCGATGCGTCGCTTAGCGGATTGGTGACGCCAGCGATATGCTTGAACGCAAAAGACACCCCCGTATGGTCCATGAATTCGATCGCCGAGACGGCTTCGCCTGACCCGGCCCTGGCGCGGTGGAAAAGATCCAAAGCTGCCTCGGGCGACGGCACGGCAATAAAGGCGGTTTCGACCTGCCGGGGACGGGGGAAAAGTTTCAGCACAGCGGCTGTGATGATGCCCAAGGTCCCTTCGGCGCCAATGAAAAGATGCTTTAAATCGTAGCCGGTATTGTCTTTGCGCAGCCGGCGCAGGCCGTTCCAAATCGACCCGTCGGCCAGAACGGCCTCGATCCCAAGGACCAGATCGCGCGTGTTGCCATATCTGACCACACCGGTACCACCGGCGTTCGAACCCAGATTGCCGCCGATCCGGCATGTTCCTTCTGCGCCCAACGACAGGGGAAACAGCCGATCGTTTTCAGCCGCTGTTTCCTGCAGTGTCTGTAGGATACAGCCGCTTTCGACCGTTATCGTGTTGTCCTGGAGGTCGATGGACCGGATCGCCGTCATGCGTTCGGTCGAGAGGATGACTTGGTTTTCAGCGCTGACGGCGGCGCCGACCAGCCCTGTATTGCCGCCCATCGGTACCATGCTGACAGTATCGGCGGCACAACGGGCAACGACCTTCGACATTTCTTCGGTCGACGCCGGCCGGACAACCACCGGCGACCGGCCTTTGTACAGACCGCGCCATTCCCGATGATAAAGAGCCCGATCGTCGTCGCCGGCAATAAGCCCCTTGGTCCCCACGATGTCCCGCAAGGCCGCGACGAAGTCCGGCCTAATCGGTCCGCTCGAAGCCGGGGGCAATTCGGCCTTTGACTTTGCCATCTGATGTCATCCTTTGCGCTGGCCTCCCTTCATGCCGATACCAAAGGCACCGGCACGGGCGTCGTCTTTTTGTTATATCGTAGGCACGGCTTCTTGGGAGCAGGGATCAGCGTGAAGAACTGGGATTCGGGTCGAGATTGTCTGTGGTCTCCTTGGCTCCGTCGGTGGTCGGCGGCGGCTCGGGCAACTGTTCGCCGCCAGCCTCGCCCCGATCCTGGGCAATCTGGTACTCGTCAATTATCGTTCTGTCGGTCAGTTGGATCCCGGATTTATAGGCCGCACGGCCGATCATATGGGCTGCGACCGGTGCAGTGATCAGCAAAAAGACGATCGCCGCCACCGACCGTGACGTCACGGCGAGCTCCGCAAAATGGAACGCCAATCCCAACAGGATCAAACCGGCGCCCAAGGTACCGGCCTTTGTCGACGCATGCATGCGCATAAGAATATCGGGCAAGCGAACGATGCCCATGCCGGCAACGAAGGTGAAGAACCCACCAGAGACCAGCAATATGGCGGTGATGATGTCAAAAATGATCATGTGGCGATGCTCCTTCGGCCGGGACGGTCAGTCATCCATATCCTGATGAGAGGCGCCCTGTGCCGCACGCCGTTCCGCATAGCGGGCAAAAGCGACCGTCCCGAGAAATCCGACCAGTGCCAACGTGATCGCGACATCCAGAAAGGCATCCTGATGGGCGGCGATTGAGAACAACGCCATGAATGCCACCGATAGGATGGTGATCAAGTCCAGGGCAACGACACGGTCGGCCATGCCCGGACCCTTGATCAGCCGCCAAAGGGCCAACGCCAAGGCCAGCAATACGAAAATGAACGAGACGATCAAGGCGCCCATGACGATCGGGCTTTCGATCACCATCATCGCGTTACCTCCAATATGCGCCGTTCCATACCGTCCTTGATTTCGGCCTTCGCGGCTTCGATGTCGTCAAGAAACATGGCATGGACGTAAAGCGTCTTCCTGTCGTTCGAAACCTCGAGCGTCAGAGTCCCTGGGGTCAGCGAGATCATGTTGCCGAGCAGCATGATCTCGACATCGGTCTTGGCATCGAGCGGAATGCCGATAATTCCCGGCCGATTCTCGGGAACCGGCTTGAGGACGTCCTGGGCGACCCGTACGCTGGAAACCACCAACTCCTTCAAGAAGAAGAGGATCAGGCCGATGACCCGCGGCATCAGGGTGAAATGATCGGTCCGGCCGTATAGAGGGCTTGTCGCCCAGAGACCGAGAAAGCCGACAAACAGACCGAATGCCAGGTTCAGGGCCGTAAACGAGCCTGTAACCGCAGCCCAGCCAAGCATGAACAGAATGTTGAGGATCGCTAGGTTCATGGTGCACTCCCAATGGGCGCGTCACCGAGGACGGCCGTCACATAGGGTGTCGGATCAAGAAGCTCGGCCGCCGACGAAGCAGCGAAATCGACGAAAGGCGCTGCGTATAGTCCGATGATGACGGTCATCATCGCCAGGGCGGCGATCGGCGCCACCAAAATGGCGATCGACCGGCGGCTGATAATCGCAACGCCGACATCATTGCCGGCCGTACCGCTCATGTCAGGGTCAAAGCCCTTGGGATGCGGTTTCCAGAAAGCCTCGGCCCAGATCTTGGTCATCGAATAGATCGTCAGAAGGCCGACGATCAATGCGACCGCCACGATCGCCCAGGACTGGATCTCGATCCCGGCCTGGATCAGGATCAGCTTGGCCCAAAAGCCCGATAGGGGCGGAAACCCGGCAAGGCTGAAGGCCGGGATCAGGAAGAGAATGGCAAGCAGCGGGCTGGACTTGTAAAGGCCGCCGATCTTCTTCAGGTCGAACGATCCCGTCAGCCGATTTGCGACACCGGCCACCAGGAACAGATTGGCCTTCACGATGATGTGGTGGACCAGATAGAAAACCGCCCCCAATAGGCCCAATGGTGTGTAAAGGGCCAACCCCATGATCATATAGCCGATCTGGCTGACGATGTGGAACGACAGGATTCGGCGCATTTCGTTTTGCGCCGCCGCCCCAAGAACGCCCGTGATCATGGTCAGACCCGCGACCCACAGCAGCACCGTATGCGTAAAGGCGACATCCTCGGTGAAGATTAGCGTGAACATGCGGATCATGGCATAGACGCCGACCTTGGTCAGCAAGCCTGAGAACACGGCGGCGATGGCGACCGGTGGTGTGTGATAGCTGGCGGGAAGCCAGAAAAACAGTGGGAATACGGCCGATTTGATGCCGAACGCCACCATGAACATCATGGCGACTACGGTCAGCAGGTTGGTGTTTTCGATCTCCTGAACCCGAAGGTGCAGATCGGCCATGTTGAGCGTACCGGTCATGCCGTAAAGGATGCCGATCGCGCCCAGGAACAGGACCGTCGAGATCAGATTCAAGGCGACGTACTTGATTCCGCCATCCAACTGCTCGCGGGTTCCACCAAGAACCAACAAGCCGAAGGATGAGATCAGCATCACCTCGAACCAAACATACAGATTGAAAATGTCGCCGGTCGTAAAGGCGCCGCAGACGCCGGCCAAAAGCATCTGAAGCAACGGGTGAAACCCGTAATGCACATGGCCTTCATCGATATCGGCAAAGGCGTAGACCAGAACGGCCAGTCCGGTGATCGCGGTGATCAGGACCATCACGGCGCTGAGATGATCAACGACCAGCGTAATGCCGAACGGCGCATCCCACATGCCCATCTGGGCGGCGACGATGCCATTGGTCATGACTTCGGCGGTCAACATCACCGAGACGACCAGCAATGCGACCGATCCGATGAGTGCTATTTGACGCTGAATTGCAGCGTTTCGGCCGATCAAAAAGGCGATGATGCCGGTCGCCAAGGGAATTAGGATTGGAAGAACGGGGAGCCAACTCATGTGCGCTGTTCCTCCATCGCATGACCCGGTACGAGCCCGTCGCTCTTGTCGTCCAATGCGGGTGACGGCTTGTCTTCGGGTTGGCGAATGGGAGCGTTCTTGGCGGTGGCGAGCTCGGTCTCGGGTTCTGCGACACGCATGTTGTCCGTGTCGACGGTGCCGAGCTCTTGATAGGCGCGATAGACGAGAACCATGGCGAAAGCGAGAAGTCCGAATGCGATGACGATGGCCGTTAGGATCAAGGCCTGAGGCAGGGCGTTGGAGACCACACCGTCAGGCGCCGCGGCGCCTTCGGGTACAAGCGGGGGCGTGCCCCAGGTCAATCGGCCCGCGGTGAACAGCATCAAGTTTGCCGCGTTCGACAGCAGAATGAGGCCGAAAATGAACCGAATCATATTTCGACCGAGCATCAGATAGGTCGATGCGGCGATCAGGACGCCGGTTAGGATAGCGAAAAGGATCTCCATCTTATTCGCTCCCCTCCTCAACGGCCAAGAGGAGGGTCAATACGGCGCCCACCACGACGAGATAAACACCGATATCGAACACCAGCACACTGGATAACGGAATGTATCCTCCGCCTTCCAGATAGATGGGGAACCAAACGCCGGTCAGAAAATTCGCGCTTTCGATCAGCGCCATGAAGCCAGCGACCAGCGCGGCGCCCAGGCCGCCCATGCACAAGTGTCTTGGGTCGACCCTTAAGGCCTTGCGAACGGCCGCGGGGCCATAGGCCAGCGAATAGAGAGCGAAGGCGGTGCTGGCAACGAGCGCGCCAATGAATCCGCCGCCGGGTTCGTCATGGCCGCGCAGGAGCATGAAAATCGAATAGACGATCATGAGCGCCGCGAGAAATCGCGTTGCGGTCTGAAGAATCAGGCTGTGCATCTTATTCCCTTCCTGTGGCGGTCGGGGCCGACGGGGTCGGCGCAGCGGTTTCTTGAGCGTCGCCACCGGCATTTGCTGACCGGCCGGCGCGAAGCTTGATGAGGGCGTAACAGGCGAGGCCGGCGATGGCGACAACCGCAATTTCGCCGAAGGTATCGAGCGCACGGAAGTCGACCAGGATCACATTGACGATGTTGCGGCCTCGCGCCTCGGGATAGCTGGCGGCGGTGAAGAACTCCGTCAGCCGTAGATCCATCGGCTCGGCAACAACGGCAATCATGATCAGCGTGACCACGCCGCCGGTCGCGATGGCGATGGCGGCATCACGCCCCCGTCCGCCATGGCCCGAATGATCCGTACCCCTGAAATTCGGCAGTTTGGGCAATGCCAAAGCGAGAATCACCACCACCAGAATTTCGACCATGAGCTGGGTCATCGCGACGTCGGCGGCGCCGAACATCATGAACAATAGGGCGATGAGCGTGCCGATAGCGCCCAAGGCACAGATCGCCGCCATCCTTGAATTCGTCATGAGGACGGCGGCCGTGGCGACGATGATCAAGAGCACCACGGGCCACATGTAAAACGCCACCGGCGTCAGGTCGGCCGGCCAGGCGAGCGGATTGCGCAGTAGCATGGTGACGATCAGGACGACGGCCATGGTGGCGAACACCGTCATCAGATAATGGCGCATCACCCCGCTTTGGAGGAGGCGCGTCTGCCGGTCGGCCAACACGACCAAGCCGACCAACATCCGGTCGTATTCGTCGTCGCCAACCGGCAGGCGAGCGAGCTTTTGGTTGAGCCATTGCCGGACAGTGGGCCAGTAATGATAGATGGCGTATCCAAGGGCCACCGTGACGATCGACAGCATGAGCGGCAGATTGATCCCATGCCAAAGGGCAAGACCATAGGCGCCGGGTTCGGCGCGGATGGCTTCGACCGTTGGTGTGATGATGCCACTGTCCAGACGGCCGGGCAGAATCCCAAGGATAAGGCCAAGTGCCGCCAATATGACCGGACCGGCCCACATACGCACGGGCCCTTCATGTGGCTTCTTGGGTGTCGTCTTCAGCGTCCCGAAGAAAGGCTTGATCGCCACGAGCAGAGCGACGCCCACCATCATCGCATTTGCCGCCAGGGCGGCCAACACGACGAACCAGGACATGAACCCGGCATCGAGCGCCCCCTTATAGAGCAACTCCTTGCCGATAAAGCCGACGAAGGGCGGAACGCCGGCCATGGAAAGCGCGATAATCACCGTTGCGGCCGCCGTGATCGGCATCAGGCCGCGCAGTCCAGCCGTCTCGCGAATGTCGCGGGTTCCCGTTTCGTGGTCGATGATGCCCACGATCATGAACAGCCCGGCCTTATAGAGACTGTGGACGACGATGAAGGCGGCGACGGCGGTGATCGCGGTTTCCGACGGCGATGCCAGGAATAGCGTCAACGTGCCCAAAGCCATCAAGGTGGTGTAGGCCAGCATCGTCTTCATGTCGGTCTGGCGCAGGGCCATGATCGACGCCCAGACGGCTGTGATGGCTCCCAGGATCGTGAGAGTCCAAAACCAAAGATTCGTGTCCGACAGCGACGGATGCATCCGCGCCATCAGATAGACCCCGGCTTTGACCATGGTGGCCGAGTGCAGATAGGCGCTGACCGGCGTCGGCGCCGCCATGGCGTTCGGCAACCAGAAATGAAATGGAAACTGAGCGGATTTGGTCAGCGCGCCGAGCAGAATCAGCACGGCAATGGCCGTATAGGCCGAATGCTCGCGCACGGCGTCGCCCATGGCGTTGATTTCGGAGAGTTCGTAGGTGCCCATGGCCTGGCCGAGCAGGATGAAGCCGGCCAGCATCGCCAATGCACCGGCGCCGGTGACGACGAGCGCTTGCAGGGCTGACCAGCGGCTTTTCGACTCGTCGTTGTTGAAGCCGATCAGCAGATACGAGGTGATGGTCGTCAATTCCCAAAAGACGAACAGCGTGATCAGGTTGTCCGCAAGCACCAAGCCCAGCATCGACAGCATGAAGCCGAGCAAATAAAGATAGAACCGACCGAGTTGGGGATGACCGGCGAGATAGGCGCCTGAATACAAGAAGATGAAAGTGCCGATCCCGCTGATCAGGACGGCGAAAAGCAACGATAGTCCGTCGATATAGAGCGAGAAGTTGACGCCCAGGGACGGGACCCATTCCCAGACAATTCGTACAGGCTCCCCGCGGGCAACGGCCGGTTCCTGCATCAGGAACGCGATTGTCAGCGCCAGCGGAATGGCGACCATCACCCAACCAAGGGGGGTCGTCTTGCTATCAGTGCCCGTTGTGGCACCCATCAGCCGTTCTCCTTACCGTCGTCACCATCTTCGGTTCCATTTCGGGCGGCAGGTTTCATCCGTTGCCTGCCGAACCGATCAGCGGCGGGTTATACCGGAATGGCACAGTTGTCACAAACTGAACCGGCCTTTGCCCTGTCGATTTCGGCCTGCCTCATGTATTGGGTGTATGAAATCTTGGAACAGCAACCTTTGGTATCATGTGGTGTTACGATTGGTCGGCATTCTGGGGTTGCGGGCAGGCGTTGCCGGGCGTTGTTGGGGGTTGTTGGGACGTCCGGAGCATGCCAATAACGTCATACACATGCCGAACCATTACAGGGGCGCGATCATGAACGACCGGCCGACGAACCGCACCACGGCTCCGGATCCCGAGACGACAGAGAAGCCTTGGCCGGTCGCCGACGCAACGGCGGAACTGGTCGACTGGTGTGCAACTGTCCTGAAAGACCGATTGACGCCGTTCGAGGCGGCCCGTCGAATCGCCGCCCAACTCGGCGCGCATTGCCGCGACGACGGCACCGTGGCGTTTGGCTTTTGGGCGCCGGAACTGGCCGAGCAAAGGGTTTCACCCGAAGACTCTTATCTCGAAATTCTCGAGCCTGTTGACGAACTTAGCCTGCTGGCCAGTCATCAAAGTGTCCGGTTCCGGCGATTCGCGATTCCGATTGTCCGGCACGAGGAATTCGCCTGGGCCGTGGCCGGCGGGGTCCGGGCCGGCACCAGAGAAAGAATCGGCAGCTTCTATCGGTTGCGCTATCGAACCCGAGATGGGGAATGGCGGGCCATCGCGGACTATCTGGCCCATAGCGTTCCGTTCGGTGCCTTCGCCCCGGCCGAGGTTTACGATGTGGCGGCGATGCAGGCGGCCAGGACTGATAGCGACTACTATCGCGGTATCGCGCAGCAGGCCCGGAACGGTGAGCCGGTGCGCATGGCAGCGCCGGTCAACATCCTGCAAATGCATGTTCCCACGGCGTCGGCTGTCGGCACGGTCTCGGGTCTCGACCGGATCTATTCAGTCATTGCCGATAAGATCCGAAACGGCATCGATCTGGTTCCCGAAGAAGAACCCTATGTCGGCTATGACGCGGTTCAGTTGCTGCCGGTCGAGCCGATCATCGAGTACGAGGCCGGCCCGTCCTTTTGGTCCGAGGCCGAGGTCACGGACGAGCAGGCCGACGCCGAGGACAGTATCGATGTCGAACTGACCAGACCGGATATGACCAACTGGGGGTACGATATCGTTATTTCGGCCTCGTCAGCCGTCAATCCGGCTCTGTTGGAAACGGCCCGGCCCGACGAACTGGTCGATTTCGCGGCCACCTTGCATACCTTTCCGACCGGACCGATCAAGCTGATCTTCGACGTTGTGTTTGGGCATGCCGACAACCAAGCAGTTCCGCTCATCTCGCGGCATTTCTTTACCGGGCCGAATATGTACGGCCAGGATATGAATTATCGCCATCCGGTCGTTCGGGCGATCATGCTGGAGATGCAGCGACGAAAAGTGAATCTTGGTGCCGACGGCGTGCGGGTCGATGGCGCCCAGGACTTCAAGTATTACGACCACGAAAACCATATTCTATGCCATGACGACGACTATCTTTTGGAGATGGGCGATATCGTTCAGTCGGTCTGCGGTGTCGACTATCGCCCCTGGATGATCTTCGAGGACGGCCGCCCCTGGCCGCAGGAAGACTGGGAATTGTCATCGACCTATCGCGCCGTCGTCGAAGGCCAGCAGGGCCGGGGCGATCTGGTCCAATGGGGGCCGCTGACCTTTGCCCATAACACCCCGTTTCTTTATACGTTCTGGATATCAAAGCTGTGGCGCATTCAGGAAATCATGCGGTTCGGCGGCCAATGGATTTCCGGCACCGCCAATCACGATACATTACGGCGCGGTTATCAGGTCGAGACGACGCAACGCATCAACACGCGGTTGGGCCAGACGTTGCAGGAGATCATCGAAACCGCCTATGACAATCCGGCAGCGAGCTTGTTCACCTATGCCATGATGCCGGGCATCCCCATGGATTTCATCAACGCCTCCATGCGGGCCTCCTGGGGATTTATCCGCAATACCGACGATACCTATGGCGTCAAAGTCGTGTCGGAGGAAGCCGGCTTCATGGACTGGCAGGTGAACGAGGATCACTACAACCATCCGGGCAACTTTCGTCGCCTCAAGGACTATGGCTTTCTGGAATTGGATGAAATCCGCCGATTCTTGCGGATGCTTAGAGCGGCCGTGAATGCCACCGATTATGACCTGAAAGCGATTGTCGCCATTCTGTCCGTGGTCGATCCCAAACTTTCCGGCCCCGAAAGCCTGGATGTGCCGGCGCTGAAGAAGGTGGCGCGGGCGTTCATGGATGATCTCCATGACTACTGCAATGTCAGCTACTACAAGACGGCGCTGAGCAGCAGCCAGACGGCTTTCAATCGGTCGCTTCGGGCCTTCCGCCGGCAGCGCCCATGGCTTCGCCAAGCTTTGGCCGGCTCGGATGTTTTCGATGTACGCCAACCGGTCGATGGCAGTGTTCTGTTCTATGGATTGCGCAACAGCCCGGATAGGTCCGAACAGACCCTTTTTCTGTGCAATATGGAAGGCGGCCCCGTCACCTTGACCCCCTGTCGTGATCTGCCGATCGACGGTCTTGCGGCGGAAGGCTGGCGAATAGGGATCGCGACACGCGGTATGGAACAGTGTGAAGCCGATTATGAATTCACACTGAATGACAGCCAGGGATTGGTCTATACCCGAACCGTCTAGGGCAATTTCCGAACTGATTAAATCATCAGTTCGGGAAAAATTGCCCTATCTTCAATAACATAGAGCATCTTATCTGCGCCCGCCGGGACGCAGGATGCTCTAGGGCAATTTCCGAACTGATTGAATCATCAGTTCGGGAAAAATTGCCCTATCTTCAATAAGATAGAGCATCTTATCTGCGTTCGCCGGGGCGCAGGATCTAACCCGCATTTCTGAGGCGAGTGCACACGAAAACAAAACGCCCCCGAGAAACTCGGGGGCGTTTTGCAGACCCACTGTGCTGTGCCTGCGGGTATAGCCGCAAACTATAAGCGTGTATGATCTTTAAAGCGGTCAGATGACTTCCAGGCTTTCGGCCATCGGTCCCTTTTGACCCATACGTGTGCTGACCCGCACCCGCTGTTCGGTCTCCAGACCCATGATACCCGCCCGCTCGAGGATCTTGGCCGAAACGAACACATCGCGGCTGCCGTCGTCCGGGGTAATGAATCCAAAACCCTTGGCGGCATTATAGAATTTCACGGTGCCTGCAAGGCTTTCACCCGCTCCGCCACCGAAATCGCGGCCATAAGAAGAACCGCCACCATAAGACGATCCACCGCCATAGGAGTCACCACCATATGACCCACCACCGCCATAAGAGTCGCCGCCGCGCGGCGCGCGGGGCTGGGACGGCCCGGCCGTCGAGAGATCGACGCTATGGATTGATGCGACCTGGGCGCCTTTGGGCCCATTGGCGAGGTCACATTCGATCGTCGCCCCTTCGGCGATATCGTTATAACCCGCCGCCTCAACCACCGAAACATGCAGGAAAGCATCCGGTGACCCGTCTGAGGGCTGTACGAAACCGAACCCCTTGGACGCATTGTACCACTTAACGACGGCCGAAACGCCATTTTGAGACGGATCAGGCCGTTTGGAAAAACGACGCTCGTTCATCAAAGAAACCAACTCCACTGGGGGACTATGCCAAGTCCCATTCGCCTTGAACCGACTTTGAGGGGGAATGGACATCCTTCTCCCCGCAGACGGCCAAGAGAGTGTACACTCCATGCGGCTCGAATGCGACTCTCAACAAGCACGGCAAGAAAAATTTGATCATTCACCAAGACCGGTACTGGGCTTTGTTTCCATCCGCTCGAAGACCGGGTCGGTTTGAAGGTCCTCCAGGGATTCCGCCGTCTGGTCGGGGAAGTCACCGACCGGCCCCAACGCCTTGCGGTCCCGTTTGAACAGAATATCGCTCTGGGCATAGATTTCGATCAGCCGGGCAACCGAAATGATGGCGTCCATATGGGTGCGTTCGTAGCCATGAGACGCATCCAAACCGAAACAAACCAGCGCGCTGCGGATGTCGTTGCCGGCTTCGACCGCTGAAGCGCTGTCGCAGAAGTAATATCGAAATATGTCACGCTGAAACGGTATGCCGTGGTCTCGGCATAGATTGATCAGACGATGGGTCAGGTGATAGTCGAATGGCCCGGAACTGTCGGCCATGGCAATGGTGACGCCAAATTCCTGAGAATTTTGGCCGGGCGCAACGGTGCCATTGTCGATCGACAGCATCTCCGCGACATCGCCATGCAATACCGCAGAAGCGCCGGAGCCGACTTCCTCGGAGATCGTAAACAGGAAATGGCAGTCAACGGGCAATTTGACGCCATTCTTGATCAGGGACTTTGCAGCGCCAAGCATGGCCGCAACGCCGGCCTTGTTATCAAGATGGCGGGCATTGATATAGCCGTTGGCCAGGAATTCCGGCTGGCTGTCGATGGCGACGAAATCGCCGATGTTGAACCCCAATCTGATCAGATCGCGGTGCGAATGGATTGTTTCGTCGACACGAACTTCGACATTGTCCCAGGAGACCGGTTGCTGGTCGATTTCGTCGTTAAAGGTATGGCCGGACGCCTTTAGCGGCAGGATGGTCCCGCGATGGGTCTGATGGTCGGTGAAGATAGTCACGCGGGCGCCTTCGGCGAAGCGGGCCGACCAGGTGCCCACCGGAACCAGAGCCAAGCGGCCGTTGTCCTTGATGTCCTTGACGAGCGCCCCAAGGGTGTCGAGATGGCTGACGATCGCCCGGTCGGATGTGGTTTTCCGGCCCTTCAGATTGGCCCGAATGGCCCCGCGGCGCGTCAATTCGAACGGAATGCCGAGTTGTTCCAATTCCTGACAGACAATATGCACGATATGGTCGGTAAAGCCGGTGGGGCTGGGAATCTCAAGCAACTCGTGCAGGACCCGTTTGACGTAGCTTTTGTCGATCCCGGATGTCACGGGCGGCCTCCTAAAATACTTTTGATCGGTCCGGTTTTCGGCGGCCGGGTACCATCAAGGTGTTAACGCGACGTTGTCGATTAGCCGGGTCTGCCCCAGCCACGCGGCGGCCAGCAGTCTGGCCGGCCGATTGATTTTGGCCAGGCGCTCGAGATCGTCGGACGCCCGGAGTTCCAGATACTCTATCTTTCGAAAGCCTTTCGCAATGAGTGATGCGTGGGCGTCAGCAATAACTTGATATGCAGACTCGCCTTTGGTGATCCGCTGGCCCGCGTCTTGAAGCGCGGTGTAAAGCGCTGGCGCCACGAGGCGTTCGCTGTCCGACAGACGTACATTGCGTGACGAAAGCGCCAGCCCGTCGCTGTCGCGGATGGTCGGGCATCCCACCAGCTCGACCGGAATGTCCAGGTCCTTTGCCATTCGCCGAATGACCGCCAGTTGCTGGAAATCCTTCTCGCCGAATACCGCGAGATCGGCCCCGGTCTGCAGGAACAGCTTGGTCACGACCGTGGCGACACCGTCGAAATGGCCCGGCCGGCCGGCCCCGCAAAGGGGGTCGGTCAACTCGGACACGCTGACCTTCGTCGCGAATCCGACCGGATACATCGTGTCTGGCGATGGCATATAGATCAGATGGGCGCCGATGGTCGTCAACAGGGCGACATCACGGTCCAGCGTTTGCGGATATGCCGCCAGATCGTCGGGGCGGTCAAACTGCATTGGATTGACGAATATGGTGACGATGACGCGATCAGCCCTGGCCATGGCCTCGCGAACGAGGCTCAAATGGCCGTCATGCAGCGCGCCCATGGTCGGCACGACGGCAACCCTCGCCCCTTGTTGGCGCCAGGATCGGACATGGCCGCGCAAATCATCGACGGTATGTACCTGTTCGGGCTTCATTGGGCCGGGACATCGTTGCAATGCCCACCGGCCCCGGCGGGATCGTCCGTATCGAAGACATGCGCCTTGGTCGGGAAATTGCGGCGGCGAACCTCGTCGGCAAAGGTCTCAACGGCTGAGTCGATCATGGTTCCGATCGATGCATAGCGCTTCGCGAATCTCAGCGTCAGATCCGGATTTGATCCGACGATGTCGTCGATCACGAGGATCTGACCATCGCAGGCTTTCGAAGCGCCGATTCCGATCGTCGGCACCGCAATGGCGCCGGTGATCTTCCGGGCCAAAGGTTCGGGAATTTTCTCGAGCACGACGGCAAAGGCGCCGGCGTCGGCCGCAGCGGCCGCGTCGCGTTCGACGGCCGGCCCCTCCTGATCGCGGCCGCGTACACCGTAGCCGCCGAAGCCATGGACCGACTGCGGTGTCAGCCCGACATGCGCCATGACCGGAATGCCGCGATCGGTCAGAAAGCGGATGGTGTCGGCCATGGACACGCCGCCTTCCAGCTTTACCGCGCCGCAGCCCGTTTCGGTCATGATCCGGGCGGCGTTGCGAAAGGCCTGCTCCGGGCTCTCCTCATAACTGCCGAACGGCATGTCGACGACCATCAGCGCCCGCTTGAGCCCCCGCCGTACGGCCTGTCCATGCATGATCATCATCTCAAGGGTGACGGGCAGCGTGGATGGCAAACCGTGAAGGACCATCCCCACGCTGTCGCCGACCAGAACGATGTCGCAATGCGCGTCGACGATTCGGGCGACGGGGGTGGTATAAGCGGTCAGGCAAACAAGCGGCGTTCCCCCCTTCTGCTCCTGTGCGATCGGAGGGGTCATCCTTGATTTCTTCTGTCCGGAAGTCATCCATTCCCCTTGAGCCGCCGTCGCCCCTGTCACCGTCACCTTGGTGTCACCGTCACCTTGGGCTGTGGCGTTTGGCACGAAACGTCTCGGATGAAAAGCCGGAAATTCAACTAAAGCGCGAATTTTTGGGACTTATTTGCTTAGCGGGCGTAGGGATCGCGCTCCTGACGCCGGGCGGTGATGTCCGAGGGCCGGACCACGGTTTGCGGGAACAAAAGGTCGACGAACTTTTGGGCCGTCGGCTGCGGCTCGTGATTGGCGAGGCCGGGCCGTTCGTTGGCCTCGATGATCACATAGTCCTCCTTTTCGACATCAGGAACCATAAGATCCATACCCACGACCGGGATGTCGATGGCTTCGGCGGCGCGCAAAGCCGCCTCGGCCAGGGTCGGATGGATCTTGTCGGTGACATCGTGAATGGTTCCGCCGGTGTGCAGATTCGCGGTTTTGCGCACTCGCAACTCGACCCCGTCATCCAGCACCGTATCCATGCTGTAGCCCGCCAATTCGACGCAACGCTCGGTTTCGCGGTCCATTGGCACCGTGCTTTCGCCGGATGTCGCTTTGGCCCGCCGACGGCTTTGGCGTTCGATCAGGGTTCGAACATCGTCGGTGCCGTTGCCGTAAATCGTCGCCGGTTTGCGAATGGCAGCGGCGACCATCTCGCGTCCGATCACGATGACGCGCAGGTCGTCACCTTCGAAATATTGCTCCAGCAGGACCTTTTCGGAATAACTGCGGGCGGAGTCGATGGCCGCTTCCAGGGCGTCGGGAGAGCGGATATCCACCGATATGCCCATACCTTGCTCGCCGCGCGCCGGCTTGACGACGACCGATCCGTAGTTTTCCAGAAAGCGGATATTGGTTTGCTTGTCGGACGCCACGGTCTGGGCCGGAACCCGCAAACCTGCTTCGGCGCAAAGGCGGCGGGTCACGGCCTTGTTGTCGCAGCGGCTCATGGCGATGGCCGTGGTCAGTTCGGTCAGGGCTTCGCGGCAAATCACCGCCCGGCCGCCCAGTGAGAGCCGGAAATACCCTTCGGCCGGATCGATGGGGTCGACTGCCACCCCACGGCGCCGGGCCTCGTCGATGATGATCTGAGCATAGGGATTGAACGATTCTTCGATTTCGGGGCCGGTATAGAGGCGTTCGTTGATCATGTTGCGCTTCTTCACGGTGAAAGCCGGGATGCGCCGGAACCCCAATTTTTCATACAGTGCCTGCGCTTCGACATTGTCATGCATGACCGACAGATCGAGGAAGGCTCGGCCCCGCGCCTTGTACCGCTCGACCAGCCGCCGGACGAGCGCCTCGCCGATGCCGGGATGCCGGGCTTGCGGGTCGACGGCCAACGACCATAGGCTGGATCCGTTTTCGGGATCGTCGAATGCATAGCGGTGATCCGCGCCCATGACGACGCCCAGGATTTCCTCGGTATGGTCGTCGATGGCCACGAGATAACAGAGTTTCCGCGACCGCCGATTGGTCCACAGAAATGTCGGATCGACCGTCATCATGCCATGATGGGAATAGATCCGATTGATCGACTCGATCTCCTCGCGCGCCGCCACCGGCCGAATGAAAAAGCCTTTGCTGCGGCGGCGGGCGGGCCGGTATTCGGACATCCAAAGGCGGTAGGTGTGCGAAGGGTCGAGAAACAGCTCAAGCGGCGCATGGGACAAGACGACATGCGGTTCACGGACATAAAACGCGATGTCGCGTCGCCCCTCGCGCTCGTTCGACAGGGTCTCTGCGACGATCCGGTTGTCGGCGAAAGTATGGCCGAAAATCAGCCGCCCCCAGCCGCAATCGAGCACGGCATTGGGGCGGGCGCCCGGCCCACGGTCGGGACGGTTCAGATTGCCCTGTCCGACGATCGTGCCTCCCATTTGCATCTCCCTGCGGTGGGATCCCGGCGGCAAGGATCGGGACTGGCGGGTACTGCTCATCGGCATGGATTCCGTTTCGAAGTCACTAATAGACGCTGATCAAAGGCCGTGTTCGTCTAGCCATAATTGCAACAGCCCCAGTTGCCAGAGCTTGGAACCGCGCAGCGGGGTGATATGGGCGTCGGGATCATCCAAAAGGGTGTCCAGCATCTCGCGGCGGAACAGATCGCGGGCAACCGCACGGTCGGAGTTCACGGCGTCGCGCACCATTTCCAAATAGGGGCCGCGCAGATATTTCAGCGCGGGCATGGGGAAGTACCCCTTTGGCCGGTCGATGACCTCAGGCGGAATGATCCGTCGGCCGATCGTCTTCAAGATGCCCTTGCCGTCATCGGCCAGCTTCAATTCCGCGGGCATGCGGGCGGCCAGTTCGACCAATTCGTGATCGAGAAACGGCACCCGGGCTTCGAGGCTGGCCGCCATGGTCATGTTGTCGACCCGCTTTACGGGATCGTCGACCAACATGATGGTGGTGTCCATGCGCAGGGTCTTGTCGACCGGGCGGTTGGCGCCGGGCATGCCGAACTGGGCTTCGATGAAGGCGCGGGCATGATCCTCGCCATGGAACCGGTCGGCGACGGTGCGCCGGTATTCGTCGTGGCTGCGATCCATGAAGACCGATGCGTATTCCCCCACGGCATCGTTGGTTTCCATCATGGGTGGGTACCAATGATAGCCGCCGAACACCTCGTCGGCGCCCTGGCCGCTTTGGACGACCTTGACGTATTTCGCCACCTCCTGCGACAGCATGTAAAAGCCGATCACGTCGTGGCTGACCATGGGTTCGGCCATCGCCCCGATGCATTTCGGCAGATTGGGCAGCACCCGCGCGGTCTCGACCGGTATCTTGTGGTGGCTGGTGCCGAAATGCTCGGCGATCATGTCGGAATAGGTGAATTCGTCGCCGGATTCGCCGCCCACGCTTTCGAAGCCGATGGAAAAGGTCTCAAGCCCGGTTGCCCCTTGTTCCGCCAACAGCCCGACGATCAGGCTGGAATCCAACCCGCCGGACAGCAGAACGCCCACCGGAACATCGGCCACGAGCCGGCGCTTGACCGCCAAGCGCAGGGCTTCGAGCGTCTTGTCTTCCCAGTCGGCGGTGGTCAGGTCTTCGTCGCCGGGTTGTGGACCAAAGGTAAGGGACCAGTAGGTCTCGGATTTGCGTTGGCCGTCCGGCTCGATCACCATCACCGTCGCCGGCGGCAGTTTGCGGACGCCCTTCAGGATCGTATACGGAGCCGGAACGACGGCGTGAAACGACAGGTAATAATTCAAGGCAACCGGATCGATGCCGGTGTCGACGCCGCCGGCGGCGACCAGCGCGGGCAGGGTGGACGCAAAGCGCATCCCGCCGTCCTGATCGGAAAGATAAAGCGGCTTGATGCCCAAGCGGTCGCGCGCCAGAATCACCCGGCCGCTTTCCCGTTCGGAGATCGCAAACGCGAACATGCCGTGAAACCGCTTCACGCAGTCGGGGCCCCAAGCGTGATAAGCCTTTAGGATCACTTCGGTATCGCCCTTGGCGAAAAACCGATAACCCTTGCCCTCGAGCTCGGCACGCAATTCCTTGTAATTATAAATCGCGCCGTTGAAAGCGATCGCCAAGCCCAGCTCGTTGTCGACCATGGGCTGAGCGCTGGCCTCGCTCAGGTCGATGATCCTGAGGCGCCGGTGTCCAAGAACGGTCCCGTCCTTTTGGAACAACCCCGCCCCGTCGGGACCCCGCGCCACCATGGCGTGGCCAGCCTTGAACAGCGGGCCGGGATCGACCGCGCGGCCGTCGAATCGAATCTCACCGAAAAGTCCACACATCGTATTTCAGCCGCTATCGTTGTTGGAGAAGAACAGTTCCGCCGGATGGGGAGTTCCCGCACATTTCCATCATGCCGGATCCTAATGGAAAGCGCCCTGATGAATGCTAGCGCCGATCTTGCAAAATCCGAACCGGTTTGACCCCAATTTTTTCGCGGCGCCACAAAGAACGCCATTGCCGATCGATCCAATGGTAAACGTCGGTATGCTCGCGTCTCAAGCGCTTCTCGTGATTTACTGGAACAATTCGGTCATTTGGCCCTAAGCCGTGGGGCCCGAAACGGGATGCACCGGCAAAAACCGGATGGTCTCCGGGCAAGCGGGCGATGGGCAAGCGGGCGATGGGACTGAGGGGGTTTATCACGATGTGGGATCAACTTTGGCTCGACCTCGATGTGGCCACCATGGTTCCCGATGCAGCGTCCGAGGGACGGTTGGGGGTGATCAGGGATGCGGCAATCGCCGTTCATCAAGGCCGCATCGCTTGGGTCGGGCCGCGCCGTGACCTGCCGGGTCCGGCGGCTGATTTGGCGGGGCAGATTCGCCGGGCTGCCGGGGCTTGGGTGACACCGGGGTTCATCGACTGCCATACCCATGTGGTTTTCGGGGGCGATCGGGCGCGGGAATTCGCGCTCAGACTTGCTGGTGCCAGTTATGAGGAGATAGCGCGCGCCGGCGGCGGAATCGCATCCACCGTCGCCGCGACACGCGCGGCCGGCGAAGATCAACTGTTCGACGGGGCCATTCGGCGTGTCCGGTCGTTGGCGGCCGAGGGGGTGACGACGGTTGAGATCAAGTCGGGCTATGGCCTTGATCTGGAGACCGAGCGGCGCATGCTGAGGGCCGCCGGGCGGATCGGTCAAGAAGGCTTGGTCAGCATCCGGCGCAGTTTTCTGGGCGCCCATGCCGTCCCGCCGGAATACAAGGGTCGGGCCGACGCTTATATCGACCATGTCGTCGAGGAAATGATCCCGGCCATTGCCGACGAAGGGCTGGCCGACGCCGTCGACGCTTTCGGCGAATCGATCGCGTTTTCTCCCGAGCAAGTCGAGCGTGTGTTCGCCCAGGCAGCCGCCCATGGCCTGCCGGTCAAGCTGCATGCCGACCAATTGTCCGACCAGGGTGGGGCCGCGCTCGCCGCCCGGTTCGGCGCCCTGTCGGCCGATCATCTGGAATACACGAGCATTGCCGGGATCGAGGCGATGGCCGCAGCCGGGACGACGGCTGTCATCCTGCCCGGCGCATATTACACGCTGCGCGAAACCCAATCTCCGCCGATCGATGCGTTCCGGCATCACGGCGTTCCGATGGCGGTTGCAACCGACTGCAATCCCGGCAGTTCGCCGATCGAATCCCTTCTGACCGTCATGAATATGGCGTGTACCTTGTTTCGGATGACAACCGAAGAGGTTCTGACCGGTGTTACCCGTCATGCCGCAGCCGCCCTTGGGCTCGCCGATCGGGGCATCGTGGCACCGGGCATGCGGGCGGATCTGGCCTTTTGGTCCGTTTCCGACCTGGCCGAACTCGCCTATCGGGTCGGGGGACGGCCCTGTGCGGGGCGGTTGCTTGGCGGGCGGGCGCTCTGGTCGCGCGACGGTTGACGGCAGCCGGAGATCGGCACGCGGCGCGTGGATTGGCAGCCCTGGCCACCCATGCTATTTGCAAAGGCAACTGTCCATCATTGAACCGGTCCATTCGACCCGAGCCGGAACTGCTTTCACAGTTGCCGCTCGCCAATCAACAAAGAAATGGGAACGCCCGCCGCCATGAGCCGCCAAAACCGTGACACCCGCCCCGCCCCGATTTCTCGTACGGGGGCTCGCCACCTCGTCGACACGCTCATTCGTAACGGTGTCGATACGGTGTTCTGCGTTCCCGGCGAAAGCTATCTGGCCGTTCTCGATGCCTTGCACGATGTGGGTGACGCTATCCGGCTGATCGTTTGCCGCCAGGAAGGCGGGGCGGCCGTCATGGCCGAGGCCTATGCCAAGCTGACCGGCCGGCCGGGCGTTGTATTCGTGACCCGTGGGCCCGGTGTGACGAATGCCTCGATCGGATTGCATACCGCACAACAGGATTCCACGCCCGTCATCTTGTTCATGGGGCAGGTTGGTACCGCCGAGTTCGAGCGCGAAGCATTCCAGGAACTCGATGTCCGCAAGGTGTTTGGGTCGATGACCAAATGGGCGGCCCAGATCGACCGGGCAGATCGGGTGGTCGAGATGGTTGGGCATGCGTTCAGCACTGCGGTCAATGGCCGGCCGGGGCCGGTGGTGCTGGCCTTGCCTGAAGACATGCTGACCGCCGAGGCCGAAGCCCGTCCGGCGGCGCCTGTTCGCCGGGCCGAATCCGCCCCGTCGGGCGCCGATTTGGCCGAGTTGCGCGATCGGCTGGCCGAAGCGCAGAGTCCCTTTCTGATCGTCGGTGGCGGCGGCTGGTCTCCTGCGGCGCGCGATGCCGTCGGCCGGTTTGCCGAGGCTTGGTCTTTGCCGGTCGGAACCTCGTTCCGGTGCCAGGACTATATCGACAACGATAACCCCTTCTACGCAGGGGATGTTGGAATCGGCGCGAATCCGGCGCTGGTCGAGCGCATCAAACAGGCGGATCTCCTGATTGTCCTGGGCGCACGTCTGGGGGAAATGACGACGGGCGGCTATACCGTGATCGAATCGCCGTTGCCCCGCCAAACGATCGTCCATATTCACGCCGATCCGGAAGAACTCGGCCGGGTCTATCATACGGCTTTGCCGATCGCTGCGACACCGGCGGCGACGGCCGATGCGTTGGCCGCGATTCCCGGACCCGACGCGCGTCCCGCTTGGGCCGATGACCCGGCGGCCTTGCATCAATCCTATCTGAGTTGGCAGGACGAGCAGCCCATGGCCGGCGATGTCAATCTGTCGGCTATCGTTCGCCACCTATCCGGCACCGAGGGCCCTGACGCCGTTTTCGCCAATGGCGCCGGGAACTTTGCCGCTTGGCTGCACCGATTCTATCGCTATCGCGGCTATCGTACCCAATTGGCGCCGACCAGCGGGGCCATGGGCTATGGGCTGCCGGCAGCCGTCGCCGCCGCCATCGTCGATCCGAGCCGCCGGGTGACCTGCTGGGCGGGCGATGGCGATATCATGATGACGATCCAGGAACTGGCGACAGCCATCCAATACAAAGTAAATCTGACCGTCATCGTGGTGAACAACGGCATGTTCGGCACGATCCGAATGCATCAGGAACGGGAATACCCGACCCGGATCAGCGGGACGGAATTGGTGAACCCGGACTTCGTCGCCTTGGCCCGGTCATTCGGCGCCCGTGCCGAGCGGGTGACGCGCACGGACATGTTTGCCGAGGCGCTCGACCGGGTTCGGGATGGCGACGGCGTCGGGCTGATCGAATTGGTGACCGATCCGGAAACAATCTCGCCGAAAGCGACGATTTCCGGTTTGCGCGCGGCGAAATAGCGGCAGTTCGCCGATTTCGACCCGACCGCAAAGACCTTAGCCCGTCGGCCCGCGCCCCAACGCCGCGGCGGACCGGGCCAAGGCCTCGATACGGTCCCAGTCATCGCTGTCGACGGCATCCTTGGGTGTCAGCCAGGAACCGCCGACACAAAGAATGGATGGGACCGCAAGGAAGTCGGCGGTGGTTTCGGCCGTGACACCGCCGGTCGGGCAGAACCTGAGTTGCGGGAAAGGGGCCGAGAGGGCCTTGATCAGACCAATGCCGCCAGCCACCGAGGCGGGAAATACCTTCACATGGTCATAACCCGCTTCCATGGCGGCCATCGCTTCCGATGCGGTGGCGACACCCGGCAGGAACGGCCAGGGTTTGCCATGATCAACGCCGTGATCGGCAAGCGCGGCGATCAGGGCCGGGGTCAATCCGGGACTGACGCCGAAGGCCGCACCGGCCTCGCGGGCGGCGACGACATCTCGGGCATTCAGGACCGTCCCGGCCCCGACGATCGCATCGGGCACCTCGCGGCGAATGCGACTGATCGCCTCGATCCCGGCCGGTGTCCGCAGGGTGATTTCGATTACCGGCAGACCGCCGCGAACCAGCGCTGCGGCCAGCGGTACGGCCCGATCGGGATCGGATATCGTAACGACCGGTATGACCGGCGCCGTGGTCATGATGGCGTCGATTCCGGGTGCCGTTTTGGTCATGGCTGCTCTCCGGTGTTCAGGATGACGCTTGGGGTCTTCATGGCGTCGATTGGGATGATCGCGCCGCGATGGCCAATCACGATTGCGGCCAATTTACCACCGGCCGCCGCCGCCGCCGCGGGTGGCTGTCCCGCCAGCCGGGCGGCGAGATAGCCAGCATTGAAGCTGTCGCCTGCTGCCGTCGTATCGACGACCGGGTCGACTTGCAACGGCGGCACCTCGGTCAGGCCATCGGCATCCCTGACCAGCGCGCCATCGGCCCCCATTTTGATTGCGATTTCCCGAGCGCCTGCCGCCCAGAGTCGGTCGGCCAGGGCCTCGGGTTCGGCCTTTTTGCCGGTCAGCAGTGTCTCATCATCGATGCCGGTCAGCGCCACATCGACCAGGGGCTCCATTCTGGCAAAGGCTGCGGCGGCTTCATCGGCGGACGCCCAGTTCTTCGGCCGGTAATTGGCGTCGAACACGATGCGCGTATTGTTGGCTTTTGCCGCGTTCAGGGCCGCGAAAAGCCGCTCGCGCCCCTCGGCGCCGTAAAGCGCCAGCGATATGCCGGAAAGATAGACGATGTCGGCGGCCGCCAGCTTTGCGGCCGTCCGGTCGGCGCGGTCGGCGTTAAAGAGGGTACGGGCCGGTGCTTCTGAGCGCCAGTACAGGAACTGACGTTCGCCCGACGGATCCGTGCGGATCACATACAATCCGGGAACCCGGCCGGGGTCGCGAAAGACATCGTCGGTATCGATGCCTTCTGATTGCCAGCCCGCAACCATTTCGTCGCTGTACGGATCGTCGCCCAGGGCAGTGACGTACCGTACGCCAGCACCTAGGCGGACTAGGTACAGCGCGGTATTCAACGTATCGCCGCCGAAGGCCCGGCGCATGGCGCCGTCGCCGGTATCGGACAGTTCCACCATGCATTCGCCGATGGCCGCAATCCGTGCCGAGTCCAGTGTCAGTGCGTCGAGCGGCCGAATTTGGGCATCGGATCCGGATGCGTTGTCCGTCATTTCGTTTTCCGTTCTTAGGTCGGAACGCACACCGTCAGGGTGACGGTGCGCGTTTCCGCTTTAGTGCGAGGGCCGGTTAGTGGGAGTGTCGGGGCGTCCCGTGGGTCTCGACGATTCGCATATAGCGAACGGCGTTCTCCATGCATCCGCCCTCGGACAAGTGGCCGACATGATTGCGGTAGATTTCCTGCCACGGCGTTTGATTGACGATATCCGGCGGTGTCCATTCCGCCCTCCGACGCTCGATATCGGCGGCATCGACCA
>LFIK01000091.1_pt1 | contig 55989 bp, 44 predicted proteins | sample 643401 | NCBI WGS metagenome assembly LFIK01 (sample SAMN03777447, study PRJNA286221) | soda lake metagenome | biome: soda lake; feature: Kulunda steppe; material: water; isolation source: sample T5-Br brine of Lake Tanatar-5 | place: Russia: Kulunda steppe | collected 2010-07
ACCCGGTCATCTGGCAACACTTCGGGATCGATGCGACCGAGGCGAAGATGGTGGTCGTCAAGACCGCCAGCAACTTCCAGCACTACGCCGACGTCACCAGCGAGGTCATCCGGGTGGACACACCCGGGCACACCCAGTCGCGGGTGACCGACTTCGACTGGACGCGCCTGCCTCGTCCCGCGTTCCCGCTCGATGGGGACGCGGCACTGCTGTTCTGATGTGGGACCCAGATGCCGGGCGTTCGACGTCGGTATCGATCCGGAAGGTGGACATGTGCGAATGAGGATGAACCAGGCCGTCGGCCGGGCGATCGCGGACGAGATGCGAGCCGATCCGTCGGTGGTGCTGTGGGGAGAGGACGTGGCCGAAGCCGGCGGCGTGTTCAAGGCCACGGTCGGCCTGCATGAGGAGTTCGGCGATCGGGTGCGTGACACGCCGATCTCGGAGATGGGGTTCCTTGGCGCGGCAGCCGGGGCCGCGGCCACCGGCTTGCGACCGGTCGTGGAGATCATGTTCATCGAGTTCCTCGGTGTTGCGCTGGACCAGCTCGTCACAGAGGCGGCGCTGTTCCCCTATCTGTCCGCCGGCAAGCACAAGGTCCCACTGACGGTGCGGGCCTCGGCCGGTGCCGGACTGGGCTTCGCCTCGCAACACTCCCAGACCTTGGAGCGGTGGTTCGTCGGGACCCCGGGGCTGAAGGTCGTCACCGCCTCCGGTGCCCGCAGCGCCTATCAGCTCACCCGCGCAGCGATCCGTGACGATGGTCCCGTGCTGGTGATCGAACCCCGCCGGTTGTACGCCGACCGGGAGGACTTCGATCCGGCGGCTCCGCTCCCGCCACTCGGCGCGGCGGAGGTGCTACGCGAGGGCAGCGAAGTAACGGTGCTCGCCGCGGGTGGCACGGTCGCCACCGCACTTGAGGCCGCCGAGCACCTCGACGCATCCGTGGAGGTCATCGACCTGCGGTCCCTGTGGCCCTGGGATGAGGACCGCGTCCTGTCCTCACTCGCGCGCACCGGGCGCCTGGTGATCGTCGAGGAGAGTCCGCGTGCCAACGGTTGGGGGAGTGCGGTTGCCGCAGAGGTCGCCTCCACCGCCTTCGAGCACCTTCGAGGCCCCGTCGTCCGTGTCACCACGCCCAACGTCCCCGTGCCGTTCTCCCCGCCTCTTGAGGCGCGTTTCCTACCCACCGCCGAGGAGGTCGCCTTGCAGGTGTCGTCGCTCGTCACCGACAGCGTGGCCCTTGCCCCATGGTGGATCCGCGAGGAGGTGGTCGCATGACCGCAACACTGGACAGCGAGATCGAACAGCTTCCGACGGTGCAGCGCCGACTCGCGCTCCGTAGCGGTCCGCGCGAGCGGTACGAGCGCATGCTCGAGATCCGTCACCTCGAGGACCGGATCCTACAACTGTTCGCCGACGGGCTCGTCCCCGGTTCCACACACACGTCCCAGGGCCAGGAGGCCGTGGCCACCGCGCTCGGGGCCGCGACCGAGCCGACCGACCAGGTGACCTGCACCTACCGGGGACATGGCATCGCCCTCGCACTCGGGATGGAACCACTCAGCATCGTCGGTGAGGTCGTCGGGCGTAGCGCCGGCTCGGTGGGCGGGGTCGGAGGCTCGATGCATCTCGCCGATCCCGACATCGGCCTGCTCCCGACCTTCGCGATCGTCGGGGCCGGCCTGCCGGTTGCCGTCGGCGCGACCATCGGCGCCCGGAGCGCCGGCAACGACGCGATCGGCGTCACCATCTGCGGTGATGGGGCAACCAACATCGGGGCCTTCCATGAGTCGCTGAACCTGGCTGCTGCCTGGCACGTGCCGACGCTCTTCGTGATCGAGAACAACCTCTACGGCGAGTTCAGCCCGATCCGGCACACCACGCCGATCACCGATCTGTACCTGCGGGGTGCCTCCTACGGCATGGAGGCCTCCAAGGTCGACGGCCAGGACGTCGAGGCGTTGCTCGATGTCGTGCAGCGCGAGGTCGACCTGGTCCGGCAGCTGGGTGAGCCGCGTCTGCTCGAGGTCAAGACCTACCGGTTCGTGGGACACTCACGCAGCGATCCGGCGACCTACCGCCCCGAGGGCGAGTTGGAAGCGTGGCTCGAGCGTGATCCGCTGCTCCTGGCCCGGGCGCGGCTCCTCGACGCGGGTGTGCCTGAGGCGAGCCTCGACGAACTCGTCGCTGCGGTTCACCAGCGGGTCGACGATGCGGTCCAGGCTGCGTTGGACTCGGATCACCCGGCGCTGACGGCCATGTTCGATCACGTCTTCGTGGACGGTGTCCGGCGATGAGGCAGCGTGTCAAGGTCCCCCCCCTCGGCGACGGCGTGACCTCGGCAACGGTGCTGGAGTGGGTGATCGGCATCGGTGACACCGTGGCTGCCGGCCAGAGCCTGCTGTCGGTCGAGCTCGACAAGGTTGACGCCGACGTCCCGTCACCCGTCGGTGGGACGCTCGTGGAGCGTGCCGCCGAGGAGGGTGACGAGATCCAGGTCGGCGACGTGCTGTGCGTCATCGAGACCTGAGACCACCCACCCACCCACCGCCAGACCCCAGCTCCGACCCGTCCCCATGAGGAGGCTGTGTGACCATCCGCCGCATCGAGACCATCACGATGGACCCGGACATCGGGTTGCCGGGCCTGATGTTCCTCAACCTCTACACCGACGAGGGCCTCGTCGGTCACGGTGAGAGCTACTACGTCCCGCGGGCCATCGAGGCCTACATCCACGACTTCGCCGCCCAGTTGCTACTCGGCGCGGACGAGGCCGACATCGAGCGGTTGTGGCGCCAGGTCTACGACCTTGCGGCCCGCTTCGGGGCCCGGGGCACGGAGATGCGGGCCATCTCGGCGATCGATCTGGCCCTGTGGGACATCGCCGGTAAGCGTGCGGGCCAGCCGGTCTACCGCCTGCTCGGTGGCGCCGTCCGCGACCGCATCCCGGTCTACAACACCTGCGGCGGGCCGACCTACGGTCAGGGCAAGCTCCCCGCTCACGGCCTGACCCACGGCGACGGCGCGATGGAGGACCTCCAAGGGTTCCTCGAGCGCCCGGCCGAACTCGCTGAGGAACTGCTCGAGTTCGGCTTCCGCGCGATGAAGATCTGGCCTTTCGACCGTGTCGCGCAGCGGGATGGCGGGATGCGGATCGCGGCAGAGGGGCTCGCCTGGGGCCTCGAGCCGCTGGAGAGGATCCGCGATGCAGTGGGCGATCGCATCGACATCATGGTGGAGGGTCATGGCTACTGGTCGCTGCCGGCTGCCACCAAGATCGCCCGCGCGCTGGAGCCGCTGAAGCCCGCATGGATCGAGGACTTCCTGTTGGCGCACCGCCCCGCGGCTCTGCGGCGTCTTCGCGAGTCGACCTCCGTACCGCTGTCGGTCAGCGAGTACCTGATGACGCGCTGGGAGTACCTACCGATCCTCGAGGAGGAAGCGGCCGACCTCATCATGGTCGATCCGACCTGGGCCGGCGGGATCACCGAGAGTAAGAAGATCGCCACGCTGGTCGACACCTACGGCCTGCCGGTCACCATGCACGATTGCACCGGACCGTTCACGATGCTCGCAGGGATGCACCTGGCGGCTAACGCGCCCAACGCCATGTACCAGGAGATGGTGCGCGCCTACACCAACCACGTCTACCCCCAGTGGGTGAACTTCCAGCCCGATGTCGCCGATGGCACGATCGCCCTGCCGACCGGTGTTGGGCTCGGCGCCGATCTCGCGCCGGACCTGGCCGATCGACCCGGCTACCACGTGCGCCGAACCGACCACGACGACTGACCGCAGCCGCCGGCGAAGCCGGTGGTAACCACATCGTCGCCGTCGCGTGAGGTCGTGGCGATGACGATCGGACCCCGAGGACGGAGCCGGACGTGCGAGTGCTGATCGGGCAGTTCGCCCAGGAGTCCAACTCCTTCATCGAGGCCCCGACCGAGCTGGCGGCGTTCGAGGGCAAGCAGCTGTTCCGCGGTGAGCGGGTGCTCACCGGCCTGCTGGGGACCCGCGCGACCGTCGCCGGTTTCCTGATGGGCCTGGAGGGGGTCGCGCCGCTGGAGCTGGTGCCGACCGTGGCTGCATGGGCACCCTCCGGTGGGCCCTTGTCGTCGGACTGCTTCGAGACGTTGGCCGAGGCGATCGTGGCTGCGGCGGAACCTGGCCTCGACGGGGTGCTCCTGGCGCTGCATGGCGCGATGATGACCGACGCCTTCGACGATGCGGACGGCGAGCTGCTGGCCCGAGTGCGCGAGCGGGTTGGCCCCGACGTGCCGGTCATCGCGACGCTGGACCTGCACTCCAACATCACGCCCTCGATGATCGAGCACGCCGATGGCCTCATCGGCTACGACACGTACCCGCACATCGATCTCTACGAGGTCGGCGAGCGGGCTGCCGAGTTGCTGCGACGGACCTGGATGACTGGACGGCGTCCCAGGACCATGATGGTGAAGGTGCCCATGATCCTCCCGGCTGAGGGCATGGGCACCGCCGATGAACCGATGCGTTCACTGGTCGGTGCGGCCCAGCAGCTGAGGACCCGAACGGGCGTGTGCTCGACCTCGGTGTTCGCTGCACAGCCGTGGCTCGACGTGTCGGACATCGGCTTCAGCGTGATCGCCGTGGTCGACGACGACACGGTCGTCGAGACCACCCGGGAGTCGCTGATGGCGATCGCCGGCCAGGCTTGGGACCGCCGTGAGGAGTTCCGCGCGCCGTTGTGGGACGTGGACACCGCGATCGACCATGCCCTCGCGGCGGGAGTCGGGCCGGTGGTGCTGTCCGACTCGGCGGACGCCACCGGCGCCGGTTCCGCCGGCGACAGCGCCTACGTGATCGAGCGGCTCCTGGCCCAAGCACCCCAGAAGCTCTGTATCACCTGTGTCGTAGCGCCACACGCGGTGGCCGCCGCGGTTGCAGCGGGCGTCGGCAACCGGGTGACCACGTCGGTCGGCGCCCAGATCGACCAACGCTGGACGCAACCGGTCACCATCGAGGCCGAGGTCCGTGCGTTGACCAGCGGCCACTTCCGTTACCTCGGCGGGAAGTCGCAGGGCCTCGAGGTATCGATGGGCCGCTCGGCTGTGCTGAAGGTCGGGCACGTCCACATCCTGGCGATGGAACGCCCCGCTGAAACCTTCGATCCCGGGATGTACGAGTCGGTCGGCCTGCCACCCCAACGTGCGGCCGTCGTGCTGGTTCGCTCCGCCAACCAGTTCTACGACGCGTACCGTGACCTCGCGGGGGAGGCCCTGATCGTGGATGCGCCCGGACCGAGTACGGCCCGGCTCGAGCGTCTGCCATGGCGGCACGTCCAGCGTCCGATCTACCCGCTCGATGCGGCGACGGACGTGGAGATCACGACCGAGATCGGCCCCCGCAGGCCGGCATGGAAGCCGGCCTGATACCTGCACCTCTGCCCCCGTCGAAGGAGCACCGGATGAGCGAGAACGTGAGCCCCCGCGTCTGGAACCACAGCGACATCGTGCAGGCAGGCTTGGCGGCCCTGGGCGAGGGCGGGGCGCTTGGGGCACCCGTGATCGATGGACGGGTGCTCTCGATCAAGGCAACACCGGTCAACGGCACGTCCTCCAAGATGGCCATCGGGATGGCTGTGCTTCCTGCCGGCCACAGCACCCCGCCGCACGAGCACGAGGCTGAGGAACTGGCGACGGTGCTATCCGGATCAGGAGTCATCACCATCGACGAGGTCGAGTACCCCGTCCGCGCCGGCAGTGTCGTATTGACCCCGTCGGGGTCGCACCACGTCACCACCGCCGGTCCGGAGGAGCCGCTGGTCGTGTGGTGGGTCTACGCCCCTGCCGGCAGCGAGGAGCGCTGGCGCAAGCTCGGTGCCCTCGACGACGCCCCGACCACGACCAGCTAGGTACGCAGCGAGGCCGTCCGAGACCCCGCCCCCGGCACCGTGCCGGATGCGCCCGACCACCTTCCCCTGGAATGACCACCCATGCAGGCCTTCGCGCCCTTGCGCATCGCGCTCTACCGCCGCCTGTGGATCACGTCGGTCTTCTTCGGGGTGGGTCACACGCTGCAGGTCGTTGCCGGCAACTGGCTGATGCTGGAGCTCACGGGTAGCCCGTTGTGGGTCGGCCTGATGGTCGCCTCACCACACCTCCCGCTGTTGCTGCTGGCGATCCCGTCCGGGGCCATGGCCGACATCATCGACCGTCGCCGAGTCTTGATGCTGTCGGCGGCCCTCATGGGCCTCTCAGCGGTCGGCATGGCTGGACTCTACGTCGTCGACGCGCTGACGCCCTGGCGGCTGCTGTCGCTGGGGATCCTGGTCGGTATCGGCATCGCGTTCTACGTGCCGGCGTGGCAGGCGAGCATCTCCAACCTCGTGCCTGCGGAGCTGCTCGCCCCGGCCATCTCGTTGAACTCCGCCAGTGGAGCCGTGGCTATGTCGGTCGGACCGGCACTTGGTGGAGCGCTGGTGGCCGCGTTCGGCTTCGCCGTCCCCGCGACCGTGGCGGCGGTCGGCTACGGCATCCTCTTCGCCAGCCTGCTCAGTGTCCGTCGGGTGCAGTGGCGCGACGACGCCGGCACCGCGATGCGGACGGCGATGGCGACGGGCCTGCGCTACGTCCGGTTCAGCGCGGGCTACCGCTGGCTGTTGCTGGTCGCAGCTGCCTTCGGCGCCAGCTCAGCTGCGCTGCGTGCCATGCTGCCGAGCATCACCGAGGATCGCTTGCTGGCCGGGGCGAGCACCTACGGGCTGCTGCTGGGAGCCATGGGTGTCGGCGCGCTGGTCGGTGCACTGGTGCGGGAGCAGGCCGTGCTCCATCTGCGCCGACGCCTCGTTCCTGTGGCTGTCGCCGCCTATGGGGTCATGGGCCTGGCGGTCGGGCTGTCACGGTCATTGGCGGTGACCATGCTCGCGCTGGCGGTCGCAGGGGTCGCCTGGACCTGGACCCTCACCACGCTCAACTCCACCTTCCACAGGCTCGCCCCGGCCTGGGTGCGTGCACGGGCCATGAGCATCTACATCCTCGCACTCTTCGGGCTGGTACCGATCGGCACGATCGCCGCCGGGCTCCTGGGGGATCTGGTCGGAGCCTCAACAGCCCTGATCGTCAGTTCCGTCGCGGTCTTGGCGCTGGCCGTCGCCATCCTGCGGCGCCCCCTGGTCGAGATCGAGGACCGACCTGCACCCGAACCGGTCGGCACGCGGCCCACGGATGGCCACCCGACCGTCCGGTCGGACCAGAGGGTCCTCGTCTCCACCGTCTGGACGGTCGAGCGCGCGCGCCTCGCGGAGTACGTCGAGGCGATGGAGGCGATGCGACGCATCCGCATGCGCACGGGCGCGTTCCGCTGGACCCTGTACCGCGATGTCGTCCGACCGCTCACCTTCACCGAGGTGTTCGAGATCCACACCTGGGAGCAGCACCTGCAGCAGCATGAGCGGCTGGACGCGGAGGCGTTCGCGGTGATCCGACGCGCCATCTCCTTCGACGTCGCGGGTGGGCCCCGGTCGACGCACATGGTCGGCGTCGATCGCGCCACGGTGGAGGACCTGGACTGGTCCAGCGTCGACCTGGCGGAGCACGACGAGCTCCACCGACGTGATGGCTCCATCGCCGTGGCCACGGGCACTGGCACTGGTTCACCGGCCGGGCCGGAGCCGACGTCGCCGCCGGAGCAGGAGGGGCCAACCAGGACATGAACGGATGAACGACGCCGCGCCGTACCGCGAAAGGGACAGACCCATGCCAGCCGTGATCGTCGGCTCCATCGCCCATGAACTCCACAGCTTCGTACCGGGGACCACCGGTTGGGAGCAGTTCCAGCGGGGGCGTCTCGAAGAGGGCAAGGCGGTCTTCGACGACCTCGAAGGGACGTCCCTGAGTGGGGCCCTGGAGGTGGCTGGCCCACAGGGGATCGAGGTCTTGCCGACGCTGATGGCCTTCGGGGGTGGCGGACCGGCGATCGAGGAGGCCGTCTACGCGGAGCTTCGTGAGCGGTTACTCGACCGCATCGGGGCCGCGTTGGGGCGGTTCGAGGGCGTCTACCTGCCCCTCCACGGTGCCATGGGGACCACTGAGCGCGATGACCCTGAGGGGGAACTGATCGACGCCGTCCGGGCGCTCGTGGGTCGTGCGGTGCCGATCGTGGTGAGCCTGGACCTCCACGCCCACGTCACCGATCGCATGGTCGCCGCCGCCGACGCCATCATCGGCTACCGGACGTGTCCGCACACGGACATCTACGAGACCGGTGCACGCGCCATGCACCTGCTTGCCGACGCCATGGCCGGTCGGTGTGCCCCGACCGTGGTGCAGCGCAAGATCCCGGTCCTTGCCTCTTCCGAGGCTCACGACACCGACACCGGACCCATGGTGGCCTTCCAGCGGCGGGCGCGGGAGATCGAGGCTGAGGAGGGCGTGCTCGCCGTCTCGATCTTCACGACGCAGCCGTGGATGGACGTGCCGGGGATCGGGTGGTCGGTGACCGTCGTGACAGACGGCGACCGCGGCCTCGCCCGGCAGTACGCCGATGCGTTGGCCGGTGAGCTGTGGGCCGGTCGGGAGCGCTACGAGGTCATCAAGACCCCGGTGGACGACGCGCTCACACTGGCGACCGGGCGCGATGGCGCGTCAGGGCCGGTGGTCGTTGCGGATGGCGCGGACAGCCCGAGCGCCGGCGCCCATGGGGATGGCACCGCCCTGCTGGCGCGTATCGTCGCTACTGGGGCCAACCTCGAAGCCCTGCTGTTGGTCACCGATCCCGTGGCCGTCCACACCGCGGCGGCTGCGGGCGTCGGTGGCACCTTCCGTGGCACCCTCGGCGGTCGGCTGACGCCGGAGTTCTTCACACCGCTCGAGATCGCCGCGACGGTCATGGCCGTCACCGACGGGCGCTACCGCTCGACGTATCCTCCGTCACCGGTCGACGCGGGTCGCACGGTGGTGCTACGTGTGCGCAACACCACCGTCGTCGTCACCGAGCATCCCGTCTACCAACTCGATCTCGAGCCCTATCGCCGTCTCGGACTAGATCCAGCCACCTTCGCGCTCGTCCAGGCCAAGTCCGCGGGCGGCTACCGGGCCCACTACGCGCCGATAGCCGGGCACGTCATCGACCTGGACACGACGGGTCCCTGCGACAGCCAGCTGACACGGCTGCCGTACCGACGGATCACCCGGCCCCTGTGGCCCTTCGATCCCGATCTGGTGGTGCCCTGGTGAGCGGTTGCGCCTCCTCCCGGAGCGTGCGCTCGCCTCTCGTGCGTGGAACGACGTCGCTGATCGGTTGATGCCGCGGCAGCCATGACCTAAGGTCTCGCAGGCAGAGATATCCGTTTCGGACAATGGAATCCCATCCTCGGGCGGCATCGCCGCAGCGGGACGCGTGACGCATTGCTGTCGACGGCGACAGCAACAGCTGCGGGGCGCGGGGCAGACAAGGACACGCGACATGACCACCACGTCGATCCCATCCCTGCACGATGCCGCGGTCCGGCTGACCCCTGGCGGCGTGCACTCCAACGTGCGCCTGACCGGCCCCCTGGTCTTCTTCGACCGCGCTGCCGGCGCTCGCCTGTGGGACATCAACGGCAACGAGTACGTCGACTATCTGCTCGGCCAGGGCCCCAACTTCCTGGGCCACGCCCATCCTGTTGTCAACCGGGTCGTGACCGAGGCCCTGCGCAAGGGCATGATCTACGGCGCCCAGCACCCCCTCGAGGTCACGGCCGGTCAGCGCTTCATCGATCTGCTCGGTTGGCCGGACATGGTGCGTCTCGGCGTGTCGGGGACCGAGATGGTCCAGGCGGCACTGCGGCTGGCTCGGGCCGTGACGGGCCGCGAGCGGTTCGTGCGGTTCGCCGGCCACTATCACGGTTGGCTCGACAACGTCCTGCTCGCCTACGACGGGGACGGTGCCCCGATCCGGGCGAGCGAGGGGCAGCTTCAGAGCCACGTCGACGACTCGTCCGTGCTCCCATGGAACGATGCGGACGCGCTGAGCGAGTTCCTCACCGAGCGTGGCGGGGAGGTGGCCGCGGTCATCATGGAGCCGTTCATGTGCAACAGCGGGGCGGTCTCGCCGCGTCCCGGTTACCTGGAGCGCGTCCGCGAACTCTGCGACGAGCATGGCATCATCCTGATCTTCGATGAGGTGATCACGGGCTTCCGTCTCGCCCTCGGGGGCGCCGCCGAGCGGTTCGGCGTCACGCCCGACCTGGCGACCTACGGCAAGGCCATGGCCGGCGGCTACCCGGTCGCGGCGTTGGCTGGCCGGGGCGACCTGATGGAACGGTTCGCCACGGGCGTGAACCACTCCGGGACGTTCAACGCCTCCGTCATGGCCTGCGCCGCCGTCGACGCCGCGCTGACCGTTCTGGCCGAGGATCCGCCATACGAGCGCATCGAGCGCCATGGCAGGCTGGTCCGCGAGGGGCTGTTGGAGGTCGCCGCTACCCATGACGTTCCGCTACGAGCCCAGGGGATCGGTCCCGCCTTCCACGTCTCCTTCGGTGACCCGGCCGAGGTCCACGACTTCGCGGGTCTCCAGCGGTTGGATCTGGCGAGGTACAACGCCTTCGTGCCACGGCTCGTCGAACACGGCGTGTGGGTCGCCGGACGCGGCATCTGGTACGTCTCGGCAGCGCACGGCGACGCGGAGCTGACGGCCGTGCTCGAGCGCTTCGATGCCGCACTCGCCGCTGGTCCGGTCTGACCGCGCGCGGCGTGGGCCGCCCGTAACCGACGACGAGCATGGCTGGAACCAGCCCCGAACCGGAGCAGCGTGTGAACATCGACGGACCCGCTGAGCTGGTCACGCCGAAGGGGCTCCCTCCCGCCGAGCTGGACGGCGACGGTGCTGCAGGTGACCTCGGAGTCGACCTGTTCACGGCCGGCTTCCACTGGCCCGTCGCTGTCATCAACGAGCCGACCATGCGCCGCAACAGTGCCACCATGGCCGCATACTGTGCCAGGCACGGTATGTCGCTCGCCCCGCACGGCAAGACCACGATGACGCCAGCCCTCTTCGCACTGCAACTGGCGGACGGGGCATGGGCGATCACCGCGGCGACGGTGTGGCAGGCACGGCTGATGCGGGCCGCGGCCGTCCCCCGGGTGCTGATCGCGAACGAGGTCGTCAGCGAGGCCGAGATCGTCTGGCTCGCCTCCGCGCTGGCCGACCCCGACTTCGAGGTGTGCTGCTACGTGGACTCCGTCGCGGGTGTGGAGCTGCTCGATCGTGTCCTGGGGGCCGAGGGCGCTCCCCGCCCCCTACCCGTGCTGGTCGAGCTCGGCGTGTCCGGTGGCCGGACCGGCGTGCGTACGGTCGGCGAGGGGCTGACCGTCGCGGCTGCCGCTGCGGCCGCCGCCAACCTCGTGGTACTCGGGACCTCGGGCTTCGAGGGCATCATCACCGACCAGGACGGTCTCACCGCCGAAGAGCGCGTCAAGGGGTTCCTCGCCGATCTGCACCGCCTGACGGCGGGCATCGAGGCGGCCGGTTGGTTCAGCGACACGCCGGAGGTCGTCATCAGCGCCGGGGGTAGCGCCTACTTCGACCACGTCGTGGAGGAGTTCTCGCGGATCGACCTGGGTCGGCCGCTCCGTCCGGTGGTGCGGAGTGGCAACTACCTGACCCACGCCGACGGCGGCTACGAGCACAGCTCACCGATGGGCAGCGAACCGCGCCTGCCGGTCGCCGAGGGCCGGCTCCAGGCTGCCATGGAGGTGTGGGGCACGGTGCTGTCGCGGCCGGAGCCGACCCGGGCCGTGGTCGGCGTCGGCAAGCGGGACGTGTCGCCGGACAACAACGCCCCGGTCGTGAGGGGTGTGCGTGACGCTCGGGGTGTGCCCCGGGAGACCACGGCAACCTGTGTCGCGCTCAACGACCAGCATGCGTACCTGGACGTGCCGGCCGACAGCACGCTCGCCGTCGGTGACCTCGTGGCCTTCGGCGTCCGGCACGGGTGCACGACCTTCGACAAGTGGCGGACCATCGTGCTGGTGGACGACGCATACCGGGTGCGGCGGATCGTTCGCACCTACTTCTGAGCAACAGGAGCTTCCATGTCCGATTCCAGTTCTACCGGTAGTGACGCACGGTTCGCGGCGCTCGAACCCGAGGTCAGTGGGGTGCCGGGTCCCGAAGCGACCGTGCGCCCCCTGATCCGCGACGGCAAGCTGCTGCTGCTGTCGGGGCAGGTCGCCTTCGTCGGCTCGGAACTGTTGGCAACCGGTCGGCTGGGCGACGACGTGGACAACGACACCGGCCGCGCCTGTGCGCGGCAGTGCGCCATCAACCTGCTCGGCCGCATCCAGGAGGAGCTCGGCTCCCTGGACGAGGTGGAGCAGGTGGTGAAGCTGACCATCTTCGTCGCCAGCGCTCCCGGGTTCCGGGAACAGCACGTTGTGGCCCACGGCGCCTCGGACGCCTTCCGTGAGGTGCTCGGCGACCGTGGCACGCACGCCCGCTCGGCGATCGGTGTTGCCGAGCTGCCGCTGGGCACCCCGGTCGAGGTCGAGGCGATCGTCCGGGCTCGTTGACCGACGGCCGGGCATCCCTGGTGAGCGCACGCCCACCAGGGTGGAAGGCGAGTACGTGCGTCTCAGCGACGGTGGTCCCGTGACACCAGCCGGTGGGGGCAGTGGTGTGCGGCAGCGGTCGCTGGCGACCACTGCAACGATCACGCTGGTGCCGATGCTCTCGGTCGCGCCGGTCTTCCTGCTGGGCGGCCTGGCGACCCTGGTGCGCACAGAGCTCGGCTTCGGTGAGGCGATGCTCGGCATCCTGACGGCGGTCTTCTTCGCCGCATCGGCCGTGGTCGCTGTGCCCGGCGGCCGGGTCTCCGACCGGATCGGGCCGCGACGGGCACTGCAACTCGGGTTGATCGGCTCGTCGGTCAGCCTGGCCGGCATAGCCCTCGGGGTCGACTCCTCCGGTGCCCTCGCCGGCTGGCTGGTCATCGGGGGTGCGTCGAACGGGTTCGTCAACCCGGCTGCCAACCTCGGGCTCGTGCGGGGGGTCGAAGTAAGGAGCCAGGGCCTCGCCTTCGGGGCGAAGCAGTCGGCGATCCCGCTCGCCACCCTCCTGGCCGGCATTTCGGTTCCGGTGATCGGCCTCACGATCGGGTGGCGATGGGCGTTCGGCCTCGCGGCGCTGACCTGCTTCCCGTTGCTGCTGGCCATCCGGCACATCATCCCCGCACCACCGTCCGTCGCTTCCCCGTCGACCGTGCCGCGGCCACGCGGTGTCATCGGTCCGCGGCTGAAGGGCCGCGGCCTCGTGCTCGTGGCCCTCGCCGGTGCGTGTGCCGGCGCGGCCGCGACCTCACTCGGGATGTTCTACGTGGAGTCGGTAGCCGCTGGTCGCCTCAGTCTGGCCACCGCGGGACTGCTGCTGAGCTTCGGGAGCGTGCTCTGCGTGGGGGCTCGGCTGCTCGTCGGCTGGGTCGCCGATCGCAGCCCTATCGATCCGTTGGTGATCGTGGTCTGGCAACTGCTCGCCGGTGCGCTGGGGTTCGCGTTCCTGACCGGGCCCGGCGGGAGTCTCGCGCTACTGATGCTGGCCACAGGGGTCGCGTTCGCCGCCGGCTGGGGCTGGGCCGGTCTGCTGCAGTTCGCCGTCGTCAGGCGCAATCTCGATGCGCCGGCGGCTGCGACGGGGATGACGCAGACCGGGGTGTACATCGGCAATGTCGTCGGTCCGATCGCCTTCGGCGCCATGGTCAGTGCGGCCGGCTACGCCGTCGCCTGGCAGGCAGCAGCCGCAACGCTGACGCTCGGTGCCGCCCTGCTGTGGATCGCGCGACGTCGAGCGCCGGCGATGCCGGTCGGCTGACACAACGGGTCGGGCTCGACCCGCCTCCACCACCCGGGCTGGTCTTCGGATATCCTGACATCTCCGTGGTCCCTTCCGGGCTACGGCGAAGCCTGGTGGAACGGAGTGGACGTGGCAGGCCGGCGGTCGAAGAACGAGGGGCGCGGAGTACTGCTGACACTGGACCGCGGCATCGCCGTACTCGAGGAGATCGCTCGGCAGGAGGGTAAGGCCACGGCCAAGCAGTTGAGCGAGACGCTCGATATCAACGTCGGGACCTGCTTCCAGATCCTGCGCACGCTCTACGTCAACGGCTACGTGACGCGGCTGCCGGGCAGTCGATACGGGCTCGGCACCAAGGTCGCCCTGCTGATGGACTACTACGAGTCGTCCACGGCGCCGTCACCTGAGCTGATCGCCATCCTGCGGGGGTTGCACAGCGAGGTCGGTGAGAGCGTGTACATCTCGCTCCGGGCTGGCGCCAAGATTCAGGTCGCGGCGTACTTCGAGGGCACCAAGGCCGTGCGTGTGGGTGGCATGCACGTTGGATACCACGAGAATCCCCACGCCCGCGCCTCCGGGAAGTGCTTCCTCGCCTACCTCGATCCGAGCGACCTCGAGGTCTACGTCCAGAAGGAGGGCCTCCGTCCGCTCACGGCGACCACGATCACCGACTGGGGCGAACTCCTGGATGAGTTGGAAGCCACCAGGGAACGTGGCTACGCAGTGGACACCGAGGAGTTCAACGAGGGCGTCGGGTGTCTGAGCGCCGTCATCCTGGGGCCGGATGGTGCCCCGATGGGCGCGTTCGCCATGTCTGTGCCTATCGGCGTGCTCGCGGAACGGCGGGCGGAACTGGCAGCCCACATCATGTCAGCGGGTGAGCGCGGGTCCCGGACCATGGGTTATGAGGGCGAGTACCCGCCGCCACCCTGAGCCAGCGCCCTGCGCTGCTAGGTTCTCTGACCGCCGCCGTTATCGTTGATGGCCCCTGGCCGCGACCAGATGCACGGGAGGGTGCTGGTGGTGCGTTCGGGTGGGACGCCGACCCGGCCCCTTCCACTGGACGACGTGCGCATCCTCGCCGTCGAGCAGTACGGCGCGGGTCCCTTCGGCAGCATGCTCCTGGCCGACCTCGGCGCCACCGTGATCAAGATCGAGGACCCACGCTCCGGCGGGGACGTCGGTCGCTACGTGCCGCCCTTCCAGGTCGGCGAGGACAGCCTCTTCTTCGAGGCTCTCAACCGTAACAAGCGCTCGGTCTCGCTCGACCTCGGAACAGCCGCCGGCCGGGAGGCCTTCCGTCGCCTCGCAGCCAACGTCGATGCCGTGTTCTCCAACCTGCGGGGCGATGTCCCCGACCGGCTCGGACTGACCTACGAACACCTCGCCGCCGTCAACCCCTCGATCGTGTGCTGCTCGCTCAGTGCCTTCGGCACCGCCGGTCGGCACCGCAGCGAGCCGGGCTACGACTACCTCCTGCAGGGACTGGCCGGTTGGATGGCGGTTACCGGGGAGCCGGACGGGCCACCCACGAAGTCCGGTCTGTCACTGGTGGACTTCTCCGCCTCCCACGCCGCAGCGCTCGCGGTGATGGTCGGTGTGCACGCCGCTCGGCGCGATGGCATCGGACTCGACTGCGACATCGCCCTGTTCGACGTCGCAATCGGGATGCTCAACTACCTCGGTACCTGGCACCTGACCGGTGGCCACGAGCCCGAGCGCCTGGCGAACTCCGCGCATCCGTCGTTGACACCCTTCCAGAACTTCGAGGCAGCTGACGGTTGGATCGTCATCGCCTGCGCGAAGGAGAAGTTCTGGGACCGCCTACCGGCGGCCCTCGGGCTGCCTGCGTTGGCCTCCGACGCGCGCTTCGCCACTATGGCGGACCGGGCACAGCATGCGGAGGTGCTCACCCGCATCCTCTCCGAGGAGATCCGCTCCCAGACCGTCACCACGTTGCTCGAGCGGCTCCAACAGGCTGGCGTGCCGTGCGCTCCGGTCCTCACGGTGCCCGAGGCGCTGGCCCGGGAGGAGGTTCTGGAGCGTGAGATGATGGTGTCCTACCGCCATCCGGTTCACGGCGAGGTCCGCGCCATCGGCAGCCCGATCAAGGTCGGCACCGAGCGGGCACGTCCGCGGCCAGCACCGGAGCGGGGCGAGGGAACGGCTGCGGTGCTGCGTTCGCTCGGAGCGTTGTCGGATTCGGAGATCGCCGACCTCGGCCGTCGAGGGGCGTTCGGACCCGTGAGTGACGGGGTGCCCGGGGCCACGGAGGGCGCCGGCCCGGACACCCCTGCCCCGGTGGACGGCGACGGCGACGGATCCTGACACCGTCGTCAGTCCAACGGCAGGCTGCCGTCGTGCTCGTGGTACTCCTCGTGGATGGTGACCAGCTGCTGTTCGAGTGAGGATGCGGAGCGGCTGCGGACATCCAGTCCGGCCAGGTGGCGGCTGCGCGGCCGTTGCTCGCGATCGAAGGTGCGGGCCCGTGCGAGGACCTCTTGGGCCTCCTCGTCCAGACGAGCGTGCTGGGCCAGGTGTTCCTCCCAATCGGGCACGGTGAAGGCCTCCGTTACGACCTCCGGTCGGCTGGCGTCGCGGAAGACCGACCATCTCGTCGCCCCGGTCCGCAGTCGCTGACGCCGGACCTCCCGGAGCACCGCCATGAACCCCTCGAGCTGGTCGGGATCGACGCGCCAGGTGGTGAGCACCAGGATGGGTGCGCCGCCGACCTTGACGGGATGGCCGCGCGTGCCCCACACGTCGGAGACCGGCTCGGCTTCCTCGATCTCCGAGAGGATCGGCAGTTCGGCCCGGAACAGCAGGAGGCCGAGCAGCACGGTGATGCCCGTCAGGATGGTGATGGCTGTCGCGGCACCGGTCATTTCGGCGATCGACCCGGCTGCGACGGCGCCGATCGGCTGCATCCCCCAGGTCAGGACGAAAAGGCTCACTACCCGGCCCCTGACCCATGTCGGGGCGAGCGTCTGGAGGCTGGCGTTGAGGGTGGTGATGGTCCACACCCAGCACGCACCCGCCCCAAGGAGCGGCAGCACCGCCAGCCACACGGTGGGAGAGAGCCCGAGCAGGACCCCGGCGACCCCGAAGCCCGTGATCGCACCGGGCAGCATCAGGCGCGGGGAGCGCGTGTGGATCCGTTGTCGTGTCAGCGCCGCCAGCAGCGCCCCGGCGCCGAACGCGCCGTAGAGCAGACCGAACCAGCCTGCCCCCTCGCCGAGTTCGTCGGAGACCAAGCTCGGCAGGAGGGCCTGCAGGCTCGCCGTGGTCAGGAAGAACAGCGTCGCGATCGCGAGTAGCGTGCGGATCGCCGGGGTGAAGCGTGCGTAACGCCAGCCGACGACGGTCGATCGCCACAGGCGCCGACGCTGCGGATCCGCCACCTGTGCCCGCGGGAAGGTCAGGACGACGGCGATCACTGCGCGGAAGCTCACGGCGTTGGCGCTGAAGGCGAGCTGTGACAGACCGAGGGCGGCGAGCCCTCCGCCGATGGAGGGTCCCACGGCCCGGGCGACGTTGCTGGCGGCGGCCTGGAGGGTGATCGCCTGCGCGAACATGTGGCGCGGGACGAGGTCCGGGATCAGCGTCTGCAGCGACGGCAGGTTGATGATGTTGCCGATGCCCAGCAGGAGCGTCAGACCGAGCAGGGGGATGGGAGCGAGCGCACCGAGGTGCTGCAGCACGGCCATGGTCCCCACGGCCAGCGCGCTCAGCGACTGGCCGACGAGCACCAGGGTCCGACGGTCGACCACGTCGGCGAGCGCTCCCGCTGGGAGTGTGAGGACCAGCCGGGGCAGGAACAGCGCCGTGGTGACCAGGCTGACCATCAGCGGCGAGCCGGTCATCTCCTGCATGAGCCACGGCGCGACCGTGAGCTGCATGAAGGTGCCCGTGGCGCTCACGATGGACGCCATCCACAGCCGCCGATAGGCGCGGATGGTCAGCGGCGCCAGCGAGGCGACCGGAGGTTGGTCGCCCTGAGGTGGGTGGTCCCTGTCGGTCCGACCCATGGCAGCGAACTCCGTTGACCGTGTCGTGCCGCCGCGGACCGAACTGTCGACCCCGGCTGAACGCCACCGCTGTCACGTGCACGCCGCTCTACGGCGTCGGCGGCGAAGAGCACGTTAGCGCGTAACCTCTCAGGATAGTCGCTCTGCAGCGTTGGTCCGCTGCCAGGGGCGTCGAGCGAGCGGGCCGCGGAACACCAGACGGGAGGTCGCGGCCGTCCCGCAGCCACGTCCACGGTGAGCGATGTCGCTGTCGCGGCTACGAAGGTCCATCGCCCTGCCAGGTCCAGCCACGCGGACAGGACCCTCCAGTCGCTGGTGGTGCCCGAGATGCCGAGCGCGGAGGTGCCGGCGATGACGCCGACCCTGCCGAGGGCCGTTCACCGGTGACCTGTGCTGTCCATGCGCTGACCAGGAACACCGACAGCATCGATGCGACGATGGCCGCTGCACACCGGCGTCATCGCGTCCACAGGAGAGGAGGATCATCGCGTCCCCATGGAGACTGGTGCTTGCGCCCGGTCACCCGGGGCGGGGCAGGCGTCAACGATTATCGTAAACCGGTTAGGATAACGCCAATACTGGCGCGGCTTGGTACCGCGATGCTGCCGGCGGCGACCAGGACCGCAACCAACCTCCAGGAGCTGCACAACGTGACCCTCCACCACTTCGAAGCCCGTCCCGATCATCCCTACTCGCCGGCGGTCCGCGCCGGCGATTGGCTGTTCGTTTCCGGCCAAGCCTCCACCGACCCGGTCACCCGTGAGATCGTTCTGGGGACCTTCGACGAGGAGTTCTCCCGCTCGGTCGCGAACCTGCAGCGCGTGCTCGCTCTCGCGGGTGCCGGCATGGAGCATGTCGTGAAGATCACCGCCGTCGTCAGCGATGGGGGCAACCTCGCGCGGTATAACCAGCTCTACCTCGAACTGTTCGACCACCCACGCCCGGCGCGAACCACGATGGTGAATCCCGGCAAGCGCGTCCAGATCGAGCTCGAGTGTCAGGCCTACCTCGGGGCGTGAGGACACCTCCCGTCGCCCGGGAACGTGCCGTGCATCCAGGTGGCATCGTGTGCACATATGCGTGCTAGGTTCAGGATACCAGCGCCGAACGTTGAGCCTGGGTGGCTTCCTGCAGGCTTCTGCGGACGGGGGCGTGCCCGCCCTGGTGCCCGCACGGCGTGGGCAGGAACAGCCAGAGAGCGTAGAGCAGAGGATCCGTTGTGACCCGTGTGCACATCCTTGGGGCTGGAACACCGACGCCGACACCCGAACGGTTCGGCAGCGCCTATGTCGTCGAGGCTGGCGATGAGAAGATCATGTTCGACTGCGGCCCGGCTGCCACGCACAAGCTGGTGAAGTCCGGGCTCTTCCCGACGGAGATCGACCATCTGTTCTTCACCCATCACCACTTCGACCACGACGCGGACTACCCGTGCTTCCTGCTCTGCCGCTGGGACCAGAGCATCGGTGACGAGCAGACGCTCGCGGTCAGGGGGCCCCACATCACGCGTCAGTTGACCGAGGGTCTGATCGGTGAGAACGGGGTGTTCGCGCACGACTGGAAGGCCCGTGTCGGGGCTGCGGTCAGTCAGAGGGTCTTCGTCAACCGTGGTGGCACGCTGCCCCGACCGGCTCCCGTCGTCGACGCACAGGACATCGTCGCCGGTGACGTGTTCGAGTCGGACCGGTGGCTGGTGCGGTCTGCGCATGCCCAGCACGTCCAACCCTTCCTGGACTCCCTGGCCTACCGGATCGAGTGCGACGAGGGGGACGTCGTCATCACCGGCGACACCGAGCCCTGCGAGTCCGTGGTCGAGCTCTCGCGGGGTGCGCGCGCGCTGCTGAGCATGTGTTGGGACCACCAGTCCGACATGGATGAGATCGGCGAGGGCTCCGGCCAGAGCGGAACCGTCGGAGCGGCCCGGATGGCTCGGGACGCCGAGGTGGAGAAGCTCGTGCTCGTCCACCGTGGTCCCGGGCTCGAGGGAGCGGAGTCCGAGGCGCGTGCCCGTGCGGACGTCGCGGCGGTCTATGACGGCGAGGTGGTGTTCGCCGACGAACTGGACGTCCTCGATCTGTGAGGCCGGTACGACCGGCAGCCGTGGGCGACGGGTCGCCCTTCCCGGAAGGTGGACCGTGACCGCTGATGACCACTGGGTCGGGCTACTGCGTGACCTCGTCGACATCGACAGTGGACCGGATGCCGCCGACGGCGTCCATCGCGTGCAGCACCGCCTCGCCGCCGAGTTGGAGACCCTCGGGTTCGTCACGAGACTGCAGCCGTCGCCACCGGGGCCGGACACGTTGATCGCGCAACGCGTCGGCGCCCGTGCCGCGGCACGCGTGCTGCTGCTGGGGCACGCCGACACCGTCTTCGGCGCCGGGACGGCGAGTCAGCGTCCCTTCACCGTCCACGCCGATGGTCGAGCCACCGGCCCGGGAGTGGCGGATATGAAGGCGGGACTCGTGGTGATGCTGGCGGGCCTCGCCGCGGTCTCGGACGAGGCCGCCGAACGGCTCGACCTCCGGGTGATCGTCAACGGTGACGAGGAGTCCGGCTCCGCCGCCTCCCGGCAGATCTTCGAGGATGCCGCAGCGGCAGCGGACGTCGCGCTGGTGTTCGAGCCCGGCGGTCACCCTGGGGCGGCCGTCGAGGCGCGCCGGGGAGCCCAGCGCTACCGGATCCGTGTCCGTGGTCGGGCGGCCCACACCGGCGTCAGCCCGCAGGACGGTGCCAACGCGATCGAGGCGGTGGCGCACCACGTCCTCGCCCTGCAGGAGCTTGGGCGGCGCACGCCCGGCGCGTCAGTGACCGCCGTTGTGGTGTCGGGGGGCGACCGACCGAACATCGTTCCGGATGCGGCGTGGCTGCACGTGGATACGAGGTTCGATGACGCGGCGACCGAGCAGGTGCTGTCCGAGGCCATCCTGGCGATGAACGGTCCCGGTGCCGTGGCCGGGACGAGCAGTGAGGTCGAGATCCTCGATCAGCGTCCGGCGTTCATCCGCACGGACCGGAGCGACGCCGTGATCGCGCTCTTCTCCGCAGCAGCACAGGAGCTCGGCCTGCCCTTCGTGACGATGGCCACAGGCGGTTCCTCCGACGGCAACTTCCTGGCGGCGCTCGGTGTCCCGACACTGGACGGGCTGGGTGCCGTCGGGGCGGGGTTCCACACCGCGGCTGAGTCCATCGAACTCGACACCCTCGGTGCGCGGGCGGCCCTCTGCGCTGCGGGGCTCGAAGGGCTCTCACGATGGCCGTCGCATGACCCGTGACCATCCGGTGAGAAGGTCGATCCCTGCGGGAGGTCAGGGGACGACCAGGCGAGCAGCGCACCGACGGGGCGGCAGGTGTCGAGGAACGGAAAGGGTGGCACGATGAGGTTGGAGACCGCGATCAGCGAGGTGGCGCTCGGCAGCGTCGCGTGCCGGCCGCCGGGCGGTGGCGGCGCCCGTACGCCACGGCCCGGGGAAGCGCGATGACGGCTCCGATCGTGGTGGTCACAGGGGCCGCGAGCGGCATCGGCCGTGCGGTCGTCGACGACCTGCTCGCCAGCGATCCCAACCTGCTCGTCGGCGCACTGGATCTGGCCGAAGCCGGTCTGACGACACTGGCGGCCGGGCGGTCCGGCCGGGTGCAGAGCATCGTGGTGGACGTCAGTGAGCAGGCTGCTGTCCAGGAAGCGGTCACCCGCCAGGCGGACCGTGGTCGCCTGGTCGGCCTGGTGAACGCGGCCGGGAACCACGCGCTGGCACCGAGCATCGACGTCGAACCTGCGCAGTTGCGGTCAGTGTTCGGCGTCCATATCGAGGCGTCGCTGTACGCGGCGCAGGCCGCGGCGCGGGCGATGATCGCGCACGGGGAGGGCGGTGCGATCGTCAACTTCTCATCGGTCGCGGCCGACTTCGGCTGGCCCCGTCGCCTGCCCTACGCCATCGCCAAGGCCGGCATGGGCGCACTCACTCGCACGCTTGCGGTGGAATGGGCCGAGTTCGGCATCCGAGTGAACTCGGTCGCACCTGGCTACGTGGACACGCCGATGATCTCCGCGGCGATCCTGCGCGGCGCCTTCGACGCGGCGGAGCGGCAGCGGATGCACGCGCTCGATCGGTTCGCTGCGCCGGAGGAGATCGCCAAGGCCGTGCGGTTCCTCCTATCGTCGGACGCATCATTCGTCACGGGGGAGACCATGCGGGTCGACGGTGGCTTCACCGTCAAACGCTAACGACCGCCGGTCCACGACCGGCAGCACAGGAGGAGTTCGCCATGGGCGACCGCACCATCATCCCGTCCGATCGCGTCTGGTCGAAGGTTGGCTATGCCCGAGCGGTCCGCACCGGTGACCTGATCGAGGTCGCCGGGACCAGCCCCAGCGGTCCCGGTGGGCAGGTCATGCACGTCGGTGATCTCTACCAGCAGACGAAGTACGTCTGCGACCTGATCCTCAAGGCGGTACGCGACCTCGGAGGCAGCGACGGTGACATCGTGCGCACCAGGGTCTTCGTCACGGACATCTTGAGGTGGGAGGAGGCAGGGACGGCTCACTACGAGGCCTTCGGCGCGAACCCGCCGGCCAGTGCCTTCTACGAGGTCAGTGCCCTGCTCCATCCCGACCTGATGATCGAGATGGAGGCCACCGCGATCGTCGGCTCCGGGACCTGAGCGGGGTCCGGATCGATCGCGGCGCTCGAAGCCGCGGGAGGTTGCAGCATCAGCCCGGATGGGATCGCCGAGGAGCTTCATCGCTCGCTGCTGCGCGCTGGGGTCGCGGAGGTCGACATCTCCACCCGGCGCCGTGCCGAGTACTCCTCTGATGCCTCGCTCTACCGGGTGCCCCCGACCGCTGTCGTCTTCCCACGTTCGCGTGACGAGGTGGTTGCGACGCTCGCGGTGTGTCGTGAGCTCGGGGTTCCGCTCACCTCGCGCGGCAGCGGCACGTCGATCGCCGGCAACGCGGTGGGCACCGGCGTCGTACTCGATGTCCGCCGTCACCTCACCACCATCCACCACCTCGATCCCGAGGCGCGGACAGCCCGGGTCGAGCCTGGCGTGGTCCTCGATGATATCCAGCGTGCCGCTGCGCCCCTCGGTCTGCGCTTCGGACCCGACCCCTCGACCCACGATCGTTGCACGCTGGGTGGGATGATCGGCAACAACGCCTGCGGGTCGCGTGCACTCGGGTACGGCCGCACCGTCGATCAGGTCGTGGAGCTCGAGATCGTGACGGGCGCCGGGGAGCTGCTGACAGCAGGAGCCGGCGCTCGTCCCGGTGATTCCTCGCTGGCTGCGGGTGCGCTTCGCTTGGCCGCGAACTACCAGGACACCCTCGACTCCGAGCTCGACCGTTTCAGCCGACAGGTCTCCGGTTACGGGCTGCACCACCTTCTCGAACGGAACGGGACCCATCTGGCGCGGGCTCTGGTGGGAAGCGAGGGCACCTGCGCGATCACCCTGGGCGCGACGCTGGCGCTGGTGCCCGACCCATCCGAGACGGTGCTCGTCCTCCTTGGCTACCCGGACATGGCCGCCGCTGCCGACGCCGTGCCGGGACTCCTGGGGCACGGTGCCACCGCGATGGAGGGCATGGACGCGCGCATCGTGGATGTCGTACGTGCCCGCCGGGATGGGGGGTCGGTGCCGGCCCTGCCCCCCGGCCAGGGGTGGCTGTTCGTCGAGGTGGCCGGCGAGGACCGCGGTGAGGTCCTCGCGCGGGCACGCGCGATCGTCGCGGATGCCGATGCCCTCGGCGACCGGGTCGTGGTCGATCCCGAGCAGACCCGGCAGCTGTGGCGTATCCGCGAGGACGGGGCGGGACTCGTCGCACGCTCGGGCGCCCGTCCGGCCCACGCGGGCTGGGAGGACGCCGCCGTCCCGCCCGAGCGGCTCGGGTCGTACCTCCGCGAGTTCGAGGCCCTGTTAGCCTCGCACGGACTGCACGGGGTGCCCTACGGCCACTTCGGTGACGGCTGCATCCATGTGCGTATCGACTTCGCGCTGGGTCACGCCGGCGGTGCCGAGGCCTTCCGGGCCTTCCTGACCGACGCGGCCGAACTCGTCGCCGCCCATGGTGGTTCCATCTCCGGTGAGCACGGTGACGGGCGAGCCCGCAGTGCCCTGCTGCGAGCCATGTACTCCGATCGGGCGATCGAGGCTTTCTCCGCGTTCAAGGCCGTCTGCGATCCACACGACGTGCTCAACCCCGGGATCATCGTCCGGCCGCGGCCGTTCGACGCGGACCTGCGCACGGAGCGCCAGCGGGTCGTTGCGGCCCCGCCAGCTTTCGCCCTCGCCGCGGATGCCGGTTCCTTCTCAGCGGCCGTCCACCGTTGCACTGGGGTGGGCCGTTGCATCAGCCCCGATGCGAGCTCGCATCGGGTCATGTGCCCCTCGTACCTGGCGACGGGGGATGAACGCGACTCGACGCGGGGCCGGGCACGCGTCCTGCAGGAGATGGTGGAGGGTTCGCTCGTGCGGGACGGGTTCCGTTCCGCCGAGGTCCACGATGCGCTCGACCTGTGTCTGGCCTGCAAAGGGTGCGCATCCGACTGTCCAACCGGCACCGACATGGCGACCTACAAGGCTGAGGTGCTCCATCAGAGCTACCGCCGCCGTATCCGACCACGCACGCACTACACGCTGGGGTGGCTGCCGCGGTGGGCCCGCTTCGCGGGCGCCGCCCCACAGTTGGTCTCGCGTTTGCTGGGTTTCGGACCGGTGGCTCGGCTCGTGAAGTGGGTCGCAGGGATCGACCAACGGCGTCCGCTCCCGGCGTTCGCGCCGCGCGGGCTGCGATCCGGGTCCCGACGGCGAGGGCGCGACTCGAGCCCGGCGATGATCACCCCTCCTGCCGAGCGGAGCCGGCAGGTGCTCCTGTGGGTCGACACCTTCACTGAACGCTTCACGCCGCAGGTCGCGCTTGCCGCTGTCGAGGTCCTTGAGGATGCCGGGTACGACGTCCGCCTGAGCGACGTGGGCCGGTGCTGTGGCTTGACCTGGATCTCGACCGGGCAACTCGACGCTGCCCGACGGATCCTGCGACGCACCGTGGACGACCTGGCGGTGCACGCGCGAGCCGGTGTCCAGATCGTCGGGTTGGAGCCCTCGTGTACCGCTGTCCTGCGCGCGGATGCACCGGAGCTGCTGGGGGCTGACGACCCGGCCGCTCGGGACGTAGCAGCCGCGACCCGCACACTCGCTGAGGTGCTGGCTTCAGCCCGGCCCGGGTGGGACCCTCCGTCCCTGGCAGGGACCGAGGTCGTCGCCCAGCCGCACTGTCACCATCACGCCGTGCTCGGCTGGAAGACCGATGAGCGGCTGTTGCGCTCCGCCGGTGCCCGGGTGACCGTCATCGGTGGGTGCTGCGGCCTGGCAGGTAACTTCGGCGTTGAGCGCGGTCACCATGAGGTGTCCGTTGCCGTCGCTGGAACGGCGCTGCTGCCGGCCGTGCGGGCCGCCGGTCCGGAGGCGGTCATCCTCGCCGATGGCTTCTCGTGTCGGACCCAGCTCGAGCACCTCGGTGAACGCAGCGGCGTCCATCTCGCGGAACTGCTGGCCTCGCGGCTCGGTGATCGTCCTACGGAGGGCGACCCGGCCGTCGCGGCCGAGCAGTGACCGGCCGCGAGGTGACCAGGGTGGTGATCACCGACAGCAACCTCGGTGACGGTGCCCTTGAGCGCAGCATCCTCGGTGAGCGGTTCGAGCTCGCAGTGGCCGCGGCCGTCAGCGAGGACGACGTGATCCAGGTCGGTAACGGAGCTCGCGGGCTCCTGGTCCAGTGGGCGCCGGTGACCAGCAGGGTGCTGGCGGCACTGCCGGAGCTCGAGGTGATCGTGCGCTACGGCATCGGCCTCGACAACATCGATCTCGAGGCGGCCGCCGCTGGCGGTGTTTCCGTGCACAACGTGGACGACTACTGCCTCGATGAGGTCGCCGAGCACGCCGTGGCCATGATCCTGGCCGCCGCTCGCGGCCTGGTCCCTCTGCACCGGCATGTCCAAGGGGGTGGTTGGTTCCCCGCCCCCGTGCCGCCGGCCAGGTTGGCACGGGAGGATCCTGTCGGGATCGTCGGTCTGGGGCGTATCGGGCTCGGGGTCGCCGCCAGAGTGGCGGCGTTGGGTCACCCGGTCCTGGGCTGGGATCCGCTCCTGTCGGCCAACGCGGACCTCGGCGACCTCGTCCGGGTGTCGCAGCTGTGCGACCTCGCTGCGCGGGTCAACCACCTGACCCTCCACGCTCCGGCGACACCACAGACCCACCACCTGATCTCGGGTGAGGTCCTGCGCGCGCTCGGCCCTGAGGGGCATCTGGTGAACACCGCTCGTGGCACGCTGGTCGACGAGGTGGCGTTGTTGCGGGCGCTGGACGACGGCGTCATCGGATCTGCATCGCTGGACGTCTTCGGCATCGAGCCACCCACTGGGACCTCGGCCCGACTGGCCCGGCATCCGCACGTGCTGGCCACACCCCACACGGCGTGGATGTCGAGCGGCGCTTCGGAGCGGCTTCGCCGGCGGGCCGCCGAGCTGCTCAGGGTCACCCTGATCGGGTCGGCACCAGAGGGAACCGCAGGGCACGGTTGATGCCGACCCGCCGGCCGGCGAGCGCCTATCATGAACCTCCTTGGGATAGATGCAGTACGGTGGCGCCGGCTCCGGCGCTCGTGGACATCACGGGCAGCCGAGGGCCCCGGTGAGGAGCTCCATCGATGCGGATCGCCTTCGGACTTCTGAGTCAGGAGACGAACACCTTCAATCCGATCGCCAGCGAGCTCGCGGACTTCTCGGTCTTCGGTCACCACCGTGGCCGGCGGGTCATCGAGGAGGCCGCCAACTCCCGCCCGGTCGCTGGTTTCCTGGACGGACTCGGGTCCATCAGCGACGATGTTGAGCTCGTCCCGCTCGTCAAGGCGACGGCCGTGGCCGGCGGGCGCCTCAGCGCGTCGACGTTGACTGCACTCACCGGTGAGCTCCTCACGGAGCTGGACGCGGCTGGACCTGTGGACGGTGTCGGGCTGCTGCTGCACGGCGCCTGTGCGGCCGACGGCGAGGATGATGTCGAGGGCCATCTACTGGCACAGGTCCGGGCCCGGGTTGGTGACCGTGTACCTGTCGTGGTCGGCCTCGACCACCATGCCAACCTGACAGCTCGCATGGTCGCTCACGCCTCGGCCATCATCGGCCACCGGACCCAGCCGCACGACACCTTCGACACCGCCAGGCGAACGGCCGACCTGCTCGTGCGGATCGTTCGGGGCGAGGCGACCCCGGTGATGGCGTGGCGGAAGCTGCCGCTGCTGTCGCACCAGGAGCAGTTCCTGACCTCGCAACCTCCGATGCAGACCTGGTTCGCGCGCGCGCGCGCCCATGAGGAGGCGCCCCGCGTGCTGTGTGCCTCCACCTTCCCGATGCAGCCCTGGCTCGACGTGGCCGAGGGCGGCTGGGCGGCCCTGGTGGTTGCTGACGGCGACCAGGCACTGACCCAGCATGTCGCTGACGACCTGGCCGAACTGGCCTGGGCGCTACGGGAGGCGTTCCAGGAGACGACCTCTCTCCCCCCCGACGAGGCGGTGGCACGCGCGGCGACGACTGCCGGGCTGTCGATCGTCAGCGACACCGGCGATGCTGTGCGCGGGGGCGCCGGTGGGGACAGCACCGTCCTGCTGGCCGAGTTGCTGCGCGCGGGCACGCCCCGGACCCTGCTCACGATCGTCGACCCGCCCGCCGTGAGCCAAGCCGGCGCCGTACGCGTCGGCGACCGCCTCGAGGTGTCGGTGGGCGGGGCGCTCACCGGATGGTTCGAGCCGGTTGTGGTCGCTGGCACGGTGACGGCCGTCGACGATCCCGTCCTGTACCCGGACGACGGCTTCCCGCTCGGAGAGGTGGCCGCCGGACCGACGGTCGTGCTCGAGGCCGATCCGGTCACGCTGGTCATCACGACCCTCGCCGGTGTCGCCGGCAACCATCCGGTGCAGTACACGCACTTCGGCATCGATCCGGCCGAGTACGGAGCGGTCGTGCTCAAGACGGCCAGCAACTTCCAGCACTTCCGGCACCTGAGCACGGACGTGATCCGCGCGGATACTCCCGGACCCTCCCAGTCCGATCTCCACGCGCTGCCGTGGCGGCGGATCCCCCGCCCGATCTACCCGCTCGATGCCATCGATGACTGGCGCCGCTGAACCGGCCGGACGTAGCCCACCACCTCCCCCCCGACCCGACCGAACGGAGCATGTGTGACCGCCGCCCGGCCGATACCCAACTGGCTCGACCTGCGTGGCACCGCAGCCGTGGTCACCGGTGGCGGGACGCACCTGGGACGGGCGATGGCGACCGCGCTCGGGGAACTCGGAGCCCACGTCCATCTCTTGGGCCGCCGGACCGAGGTGGTGGAGGAGGCTGCGGCGGACCTCGTACGGGACGGTCTCGAGGCCACCGGCTGGAGTGCCGACGCCGCCGATCAGGAGGCCATGACCAGGATCGTCGACGCGGTGCTCGAGGGCCACGGGCAGCTCGATGTCATGGTCTGCAATGCCGGCGCCAGCACCGGCGACACCGCCGCCCCCCACATCCCGTTGTCCGACCTCGAGGGGACGCTGCGTGGACACGTGGGCACCGCCCTGGTCTCGGCACAGACGGCGGCCCAGGTGATGATCCCCCAAGGGCGGGGTGCGATCATCACGGTGGGCTCGATCCACGGGACGCTCGGGAGCGACAAGCGTCGCTACCGCGAGGGCTACCAGCGCTCGCCGCTGACCTACCATGCCGCCAAGGGCGCCATCGTCAACCTCACGCGGGCCTTGGCGTGCGAGCTCGGTGAGCACGGCGTCACCGTGAACTGCATCAGCCCTGGTCAGATCCCCAAGAGCCGTATGGACGAGGTCACCAGGGAGCGGCATCGCAACGGCGTTCCCCTCGGTCGTCTGGGCGTGCCCGATGACCTGCGTGGCGCGGTCGCGCTGTTCGCTTCGCCCGGGGGGCAGTGGATCACGGGCCAGAACCTGACCGTCGACGGCGGGTGGTCGGCGTGGTGAGCCCGACCCGTCCCACCCTGCTCCCGGTGGTGTCCGACGACCGTTCCCCGCACTTCCATACCGACCGTTCACGTGTGAACGGCAGCAGCACGCTTCCGCTCGCGCGCACAAGGAGATCCCGATGAGACTGGCCTCGGTCCTCACCCCGCTGTCGGACGACAACCTCCGCCTTGCGGCCCAGACGGGCGTGGAGGACGTCGTGGTCCGCAACCCCGGGCCCGACCGACTGTCCGAGCTCGAGACCACCCGGGCACGGGTCGAGGCGCTCGGGATGCGCATGTCGATCATGGAGGGAGGGCTCCCGATCCACGACCTCCAGCTCGGTACTGACGACGGGACACAGCTCGAGCAGATGGCGACCCTGATCCGAGAGCTCGGACGGGTCGGCGTCTCACTGCTGTGTTACAACTTCATGCCAGGGACCGACTGGGCCCGCACGACCACCGACGCCCCGGAGCGGGGCGGGGCGAAGGTGACGGCGTTCGAGCTCTCGCAGGCCGAGCGTGCTGCATCTGAGGGGGTGTGGTCGGCGCCACCACCGGGGCCGCCCGTCAGCACGGAGCAGCTGTGGGCCAACCTTGCGACGTTCCTGACCGAACTCGTCCCGGTGGCTGAGGAGGCGGGGGTCACCCTCGCGATGCACCCCGACGACCCGCCACTGCCGTCGCTCCTGGGGCAGCCCCGCATCATGCACACCGTGGAGGCCTTCGAGCGACTGGTCGACCTGGTGCCGAGCCCGAGCAACGCGATCGGGTTCTGCCAAGGCACCTTCTCGGAGATGGGGGTGGACATCCCGGCCACCATCGACCGGCTCGGCCGGCACATCGCCTATGTGCACTTCCGCGACGTCCGCGGCACCGCCGAGTCGTTCACCGAGACCTGGCAGGACAACGGCCAGACCGACATGGTTGCCGCGATGCGCGCGTACCGGAGGGTGGGTTTCGACGGTCCGATGCGTCCTGACCACGTTCCTCAGTTGGTCGGGGAGGACGACGGGGTCCCCGGCTACACCATGCTCGGTCGGCTCTACGCCTACGGCTACATCCGCGGCCTGATGCAGGCCACCGATACCGCCTGACCGACGGCGATGGCCCGACCACCTCGACCGACAGGAGCAGCCGATGCTTGACCTCATCCTCCGCGGTGGCACCGTCATCGATGGCTCCGGCACGCGCGGACACGCCACCGACGTCGGTGTCCGCGCCGGCCGCATCGAAGCCGTCGGCAACCTCGCGGGGGCGTCGGCCGTCGAGGAACTCGAGGTCACCGGCCTCGTCGTGGCTCCGGGCCTGGTCGACGTGCACACCCACAGCGATCTCGCGACCTTCCTGGGACCGGAGAATGAGCCGGTGCAGCTGGCAGCTGTCCGGCAGGGCGTCACCACCGAGGTGATCGGGAACTGTGGGTGGACCCCCTTCCCCGCGGTCCCCGAGCGTCGCGACCAGATCCGGGAGCACGTCACGAGCGTGTTCGGCCCGGCGGCGCGGGCCTTCGACTCGCTGGCCGACTACCGGATGGCGATGGCGGCGCAGGCCCTGCCGACCAACCTGGCACCGCTGGTGGGCCACGGCACGATCCGTGCGGCCGTCATGGGCTTCGACGCGATCGCCGCGGACGCCACCGCTGTGGCTGGGATGTGCCGGAGCTTGGAGCAGGCCCTCGATGACGGTGCGTTCGGCCTGTCGACCGGGCTCGTGTACCCACCGGGGGTGTACAGCGACAGTGAGGAGCTGGTGGCGCTCGGACAGGTGCTGCGGGCCCGCGACCGCATCTATACCACCCACATGCGCAATGAGATGGAGCTGGTACTCGAGGCCACCGAGGAGGGTCTGGACGTCGCTCGTCGTTCAGGCGCAACCGTCCAACTGTCGCACCTGAAGGTGGCCGGCAAGGAACGGTGGGGCAGCGTCGACCGGATCGTTGAGCGGATCGAGCGCGCGCGGGCGGACGGGTTCGATGTGAGCGGTGACGCCTACCCCTACACCGCAGGCAGCACGCTCCTCCGCGCGGTGCTTCCACCCTGGGTCAACGAGGGCGGTGTCGGCGCCATGCTGGATCGGCTGTCAGACGCCCACGTGCGGCACCGGATCGCAGGCGAGTACGAGACCGGCATCCCCGGCTGGCAGAACTTCGTGGCAGCGGCTGGGTGGACGGGCATCGTGGTCGCCTCCGCGCCCGGCCGTCCCGACGTCGAGGGCCGCAGCATCGCCGACCTGGCCGCCGAGGTGGGCGTGGAGCCGGCGGAGATGGCCGCCCGACTGCTGCTTGAGCTGCGTGGCGAGGTCGTCGTGATCCTGCACATGATGTCCGAGGAGGACGTCCGCGGCCTGGTCGGGAACCCAGACGTGCTCATAGGTTCCGACACCATCCCCCTACCGGGCAGCCCGCACCCGAGGAGCGCCGGCACGTTCGTTCGGGTCCTCGGCCACTACGTTCGCGATCAGGGTCTCGATGACCTGGCAGGTGTCATCAGGCGGATGACGGCCGTGCCCGTCGAGCGGTTCGGGCTCGGCCGCCGGGGCCGGCTGGCAGCCGGCTACATCGCGGACCTCATGGTGTTCGACGCCGATATGCTGCACGACCGCGCGACCTACACCGACCCACTGCTCCCGCCGGGCGGGATCTATGCGGTGTTCGTCGCCGGTTCGGCTGTGATCCGCGAGGGCGCCGATACGGGGCTCCGACCCGGGCGCTTGCTCGAACCCGCATCATGAACTGGCGCAGCCGAGGACGGTGCTCCCCGCACCATCCGTGCAGACGACGGGCTCACGACGATGGAAACTATCGACGGTAGCGAACCCACGACCTCCGCGTACTCCATCCGAGCGGTCGAGCGCGTGTGCGACGTGCTCGATCTGGTGCAGCGGCAGTCGGACGCGGTGACGCTCTCCGACGTCGTGGCTGCGACCGGGCTTCCGAAGAGCTCTGCGTTCCGCTACCTGTCGACGCTGGAGGCGCGCGGCTATGTGGCCAGAGACGCAGCCACCGGGCACCTCCGGGTGGGCCCGAGCTTCCTGCCCCTGGATTACCGGGGTATGGAGGTGCTGGCAGACCGGGCCCGACCCTTGATGGAGCAGTTGCGCGACAGGTTCGACGAGTCGGTCAACCTCGGCATGCTGGACGGCAACCGGATCGCCTACCTGGAGATCGTAGAGAGCCAGCGCTCCATGCGGCTCGCCGCGCGGCGGGGGGACCGCGACCCACTGCACTGCACCGCGCTGGGCAAGGCTGTTGCCACGTTGCTTCCGACGGCACGGCTGCGCGCCATCCTGGAGGCCGAGGAGCTGACCGCACGGACGCCCCAGACCATCACCGATATCGATCGGTATCTGGCTGAGATCGAGTTGACGCGCGAGCGTGGTTACGCGCTCGACAACGGCGAGAACGAGCCGGATGGTCGCTGCCTGGCCGTTCCGCTCCTGGTCAGCGAGGTCCCGGTCGCCGTGAGCCTGAGCGCGCCGGCGTCGCGTTTCCCTCTCTCCGACGCCCAGCAGGTCGCGGACGCGCTGTCCCGGCTCGCGGTGCAGATCTCACGCGACGTCAACCGGGACGGAGCCGGCGCGCCTGCCGGCACGTGAACGAACGTCGCGGACGCGACGGCGGACCGGATCTTCACTCGGGTCGGTCGGGACGTCGCCCCGGGTCGCTGAAGTGGCACGCCGTGGGGTGTGCCTGGTCGTAGCGGACCTCCAAGGCCGGCTCCTCCTCGGCGCAGCGGTCCTCCGCCCGCCAGCAGCGGGTGCGGAAGCGGCAGCCACTCGGTGGGTTGGACGGGCTGGGGAGGTCGTCCGAGAGCATGATGTGCTGCTGCTGCCCCCGCCGCGACGGCTCCGGGATCGGCACGGATGACAGCAGCGCCTGCGTGTAGGGGTGCAGGGGCTCGTTGTAGATCTGGTGTTTCGGTCCGGTCTCGACGATCTTTCCCAGGTACATCACGGCCAGGCGGTCCGAGATGTGCCGCACGACCGAGAGGTCGTGGGCGATGAAGATGTAGGCCAGCCCCATCTGATCCTGGAGTTCCATCAGCAGGTTCACGACCTGGGCCTGGATCGACACGTCGAGCGCCGACACAGGCTCGTCGAGGACCAGCAGCTGGGGATCCAGGGCGAGCGATCGGGCGATACCGATGCGCTGGCGCTGTCCGCCGGAGAACTCGTGGGGCAGACGCTCACGCTGGTCGGGACTGAGCCCTACCCGACGCAGCAGTTCCACTACCCGCTCGTCGGTGGTGTCGTCGGCCAGACCGTGGAGCCGGAGCGGCTCGGAGATGATCTGGTGGACCTTGAGCCGCGGGTTCAGCGAGGCGAAGGGATCCTGGAAGACGATCTGCATGTCCCGGCGGACCGGCTTCATCTGGGCGTGGCTGAACTGCGCGATGTCACGGCCCTTGAAGATGGTGCGGCCTCCGGTCGGCTCCAACAAGCGCACGATCGTGCGCCCGGCGGTGGTCTTGCCGCAGCCGGACTCACCGACCAGGCCGAGCGTCTCGCCGGCGTTGAGCGTCAGGTCGATGCCGTCGACGGCTTGGACGTGCCCGACGGTGCGTTTGAACACGCCGGCCTTGATGGGGAAGTGCTTCTTCAGGCCTTCGACGCGAAGGATCGGTTCCCCGACCGGGACCGGGGTGTTGTCCCAGGGCGCGTCGGAGGTCGATGTCGGCTTGGTCACTGTGGCACCCATCAGTTGATCGCCTCGGTGTCATCGACCAGGTGCATCTCTTCCCGCCGCTCCTCAGCGAAGGACTGGACCTCGTCGTGGAAGTGGCAGCGGGATGCCTGCTCGCGCTCGAGGGGGAACAGTTCGGGCATCGTCGTCGAGCAGATCTCGCGGTCCCGGGCCAGGTCGCAGCGGTCGTGGAAGCGGCAGCCGGACGGGAAGTCGCGGGCGTTGGGTGGATTGCCGCGGATGGGGACGAGCCGCTCGGCATCGGTGTCCAGCCGGGGCAGGCTGGTCATCAACCCCACGGTGTAGGGGTGGCGGGGCTGCTCGAAGATGCGCTTGACCGACCCGGTCTCCACGATCTTGCCGGCGTACATCACCGCCACCCGGTCAGCCATCTCGGCAACGACACCGAGGTCGTGCGTGATCAGGATGGTCGACGCCTCAGTGTCCTGCTTGGCCTGCTCGAGCACGCGGAGGACCTGCGCCTGGATGGTCACGTCCAGGGCGGTCGTTGGCTCGTCGGCGATGAGGAGCTTGGGGCTATTGGCCATCGCCACGGCGATCATGGCGCGTTGTCGCATGCCGCCGGAGTACTCGTGCGGATACTGCCGGGCCCGGTCCCGCGGATTGGGGACACCGACCCCCTCGAGCAGTTCGACGGCTCGTTCCTGCGCCTTGTCGCGCGACAGGTTCGGCTGGTGCGTTCTGAGGCCCTCGACGATCTGGAAGCCGATCGGCAGTACCGGGTTGAGCGCGGTCATCGCGTCCTGGAAGATCATGCCGATGTCGCCGCCGCGGACCTTGCGCAACTGGCGTTTCGACATCGACAGCAGATCGTTGCCCTCGAAGTACGCGACGCCGTCCGCGATGCGTCCGGGGGGCTGCGGGATCAACCCGAGTAACGCCATCACGGTCACGCTCTTGCCGGAACCGGACTCGCCCACGATCCCCAGGGTCTCACCGGGGTAGACCTGGAAGCTCACCCCGTCCACGGCCCGGACGCCGGTGTCTGCCTCACCGAACGTGACCTTGAGGTTCTCGACGCTGAGCAGTGGGTCCGTCATCAGTTGGCTCCCAGATGTGTCGCGGTGGCCGGCGGCGGGGCCGCCGGCCCGGCCGAACTCAGTGGAGACCCATGCGGGTCACCAGGCCGTGATGATGCTGGATGCCCGACCCTGATGCCTGCCCATTTCCGGACGTCCGCGGTGGACACGAGACGTCCTGAGCGATGGACCAGCGAGGGTGCCACGAGCTGTGCGGGTGTTCGCGGCGCCTGGTCGTAGATCGCGAGGTCGGCACGCAGGCCGACCTCCAAGCGCCCCGCGGGCTGGCGGCAGATCGCAGCGCCGGTAGCGGTGGCCGCCTCCAGGACCGCATCGAACTCCATGCCGAGCTCCATCATGGCCTCGAGCTCCTCCTGGTAGGTGCCCGTGCTGTCGGTGCCGACGCCGATCGAGACACCGGCCTGGACGGCGCGTCGGAACGTTCGGCCGTGTGGTTCGACGACCCCTGCGGTCAGCACGGCGGAACGCTCCGGTACGCCGGCCTCGAGGTTGAGGTGCTTCGACGCGATACGGCGCATGTTGGCCAGCGTGGGGACGTAGCTGGTCTCCCGTCGGCGCATCAGGTCCAGGGTCTGGTCGCTGATCTCGACACCGTGCTCCACACCGTCCACACCTGCGGCGACGGCGCGGTGGACGGCCTCCTCGCTGAAGGCATGTGCACAGGTCGAGACCCCGCGCCGGCGGGCCTCGTCGGTGATCGCCCGCAGTTCCTCCTGGGTGAACTGCGGCGCCCCGAAGTCCTCGTCCGGATAGTGGGACAGTCCCCCCGATGCCATGACCTTGATCACTGCGGCGCCCGCCTTGACCTGCTCGCGGACCGCCCTGCGGCAGTCCCAGGGGCCGTCGGCCTCGCGACCGAAGCTGGCGACGTGGCCGCCGGTCATCACGACCGGCCGGCCGGCTGCCACGATCTTCGGGCCCAGCAACCCCTCGCCCTGCAACGCCCGGGCCACAGCGGTGTTCAACCCGTGGCGTGCGCCCAGATCGCGGATCGTGGTGATGCCCTGGGCGAGCTCGCCCAGGGCGGCGCGCAGCATGACGGTGAAGGTCTCGGTGGGGTCACGCGCATCGAGCCACGCGCGCATCCTGGCCAGGTCCCACCCCGGCAGGGGATGGCGCAACTCGTGCGAGTAGAGGTGGTCGTGGGCGTTCACGAGTCCGGGGATGGCGCAACGCCCCTCCAGGTCGATGACGAGATCCTCCCGCCCGGGGGTTGACGTCGCGCCGATCGCCGAGATCCGGCCGTCGTCGACGGTGATGCTGGTCGGTGCGTGGTCGTTGCCGGTGCCCGGTCCCAGGAGGATCACGTCGTGCAGGTGCGTACGCATGCCGATGCTCCCTTCCCGGTGCGGTAGCAGCCGCTCACGCGTGGCTTCGGGTCGGTCCCGTTGTGTCGATGTGTGCGACCCTCGCGGCGGCGCTCAAGATAACACTACCAATGTCGTCATAGTCGGTCTATCCTCCGCCGCGGCTCGTCGGAACGCGTTGGCCTGTAGCGAACCTGACTTCTTGACGGTCTTGTCCAGGTCTCTTACGATGCCGATAGTGGGAGCAAGATAAACGAAATCATGTGAGCATGGGAGACGTGCGTTGCTTGTTCTCGCCTCGCGAGTGGACTCTAGTTCCGTTGACAGGGACTGCTGTTCCGCCCTACGGATCGCTGCGGTCGCTGCCGGACGACGGGTGAAGGCGGTCCGACGTGGCTGATCGGGAAGGGCAACCCGTGACGGCGCCACCTCCGGCGTCCGAGTCGGCACTGATCCCGGTCCCCCCGCCGGAGCGCTCGCCCGGCTACCTACGGCAGGCGCTCCAGCAGTTGCGCCGCAGCCCGAGCTTCGCAGTCGGGCTGGTGATCCTCGGCATCATGGTGCTCGCCGCCATCCTGGCGCCGGTGCTCACGCCGTTCAATCCGTTCGAGCTCGATCCCACCAACCAGTTCCAGTCGCCGAACGCGACGCACTGGTTCGGCACCGACGAGCTCGGACGCGACATCTTCACCCGTTCACTGTTCGGGGCACGCGTGTCGCTCTTGACCGGGCTGTTCGCTGTGCTCGGCGCGGCCGCGGTCGGGGTCCCCCTCGGCCTGTTGTCCGGCTACTACGGCAAGACCGTGGATGCCCTGATCATGCGCGCCATCGACGTCCAGATCGCCGTGCCCAGCATCCTGCTCGCGATGGTGGTGATCCTGCTCGTCGGGCGCGGCTTCTGGAGCACCGTCGTCGCTGTGGGGGTCGCGAGTATCCCTGCCTTCGCGCGGATCGCGAGGGCTTCGACGCTGGCGATCAAGGAGGAGGAGTACGTCAGCGCTGTCAAGGCACTCGGCGCCGGGCACAGCTACACGATGTTGCGCACGATCCTGCCCAACGCGATGGGCCCGATCATCGTGCAGATGGTGATCACCGCGGCCGTTGCGGTGCTGCTCGAGGCTGCCCTCAGCTTCCTCGGTCTGGGGACGACCCCCCCGACGCCGAGCTGGGGCGACATGTTGCGTACAAGTAAGGGCTACCTCAACAACGCGCCCCACTACGCGGTGCTCCCCGGGGTGCTGCTGACCCTCACCGTGGTCTCGTTGGATCTGATCGGTCGAGGGCTCCAGAAGCTGCGGGGGAGTTCGGCCTCGGCCGCGGCGGACCTGGATTCGCGCGCATGATCGCCTACACGCTTCGTCGACTCCTCCAGATCATCCCGACGCTGTTCATCGCCTCCCTGCTGATCTGGCTCATGGTCTATGCACTGCCCGGCGACCCCGTCTTCGCCATCCTCGGCGAGGACGCCACACCGGAGGCCATCGCGTTCGAGCAGGCCCGCCTCGGGCTCGACCGTCCGCTGCCGCTGCAGTACGTCACCTGGCTCGGCAACGTGCTGCAGGGTGACCTCGGCTACTCCTACTTCGGCGGTGAACTGGTCGCGGAGAGGCTCGGGCGACGAATCCTCCCGACGATGCAGCTCGGCATCGTCTCGTTCGTCTTCGGGATCCTGCTGGCCCTGCCGATCGCCTTCTTCGGGTCGCTCTACCCGAGGTCGATCATGGGCAAGCTCACCAGCACCCAGAGCGTGCTGTCACTGAGCGTTCCGACCTTCTGGGTCGGCGTGCTGTTCATCCTGGTCTTCGGGGTGCGCCTCCAGGTCCTGCCGTCGGTCTCCGACTACATCCCACTCTGGGAGTCGCCCATCGAGGCCATGCGACACCTGCTGCTCCCCGGACTGACGCTGGGGATCTTCGTGTCGGCCATCTTCGGTCGGTTCCTCCGCCAGGCGCTGACCGAGGCCCTCGGTAAGGACTACGTGCGCACGGCCCGATCCAAAGGCCTGTGGGAGGGCATCGTCGTCGGACGTCACGCCCTCCGCAACGCACTCCTGCCGTTCGTGACCATCGCGGGCCTGCAGTTCGGGACCTTCATCAGCGGTTCGGTCGTGACCGAGTCCGTCTTCAACTATCCAGGACTCGGGCGCCTGATCTTCACGGCGATCCTGCAGCGCGACTACGCGCTCGTTCAAGCCACCACGCTCATCATCGTCGTCGTCGTCATGATGATCAATCTGGCGGTCGACCTGCTCTACGCCTATCTAGATCCACGGATCTCGTACGAGTGACGATGGGTCTGCAACGGTCGACGACGGGACCAGGGAAGCGAGGAGGGGTGACAGGAGGAATCGCACCGTAGGGATCCACGGATGGGTTCCGCTCTTCGACCGACATGCGGTCCGGGGCGGGGTGGGGCCGTCCGGGTAGCGCACGAGTACTTCCGACCAGGACAACGAAGGACGCGAAGATGAGAATGCGAGCCAAGCCTGTTGGCCGACTGCTGGCACTGGTAGCGGTGCTGGCGCTGACCCTCGCCGCCTGTGGCGGGGATGACGATGCACCCGATTCGCCCGAACCCGTCGATGACGCTGAGGACGAGGATGAGGACGTCGCGGAGGATGATGACGACGACGACGACGGCGATCCTGCCGAGGAGTCCGCAGACGGTGGCACCCTGAACGTCGGGCTGCTGGACGACATCCAACGCTGGGATTCCAGCCGTCTGCAGGCGATCTTCTTCCCCGTGCACCGCAACCTCTACGACACCCTGATCGACTACGTCGATGGCCTCAACCCCGAGCCGCAACTGGCGACCGACTGGGCGATCAACGACGACCAGGACGCTGTGGACATCACGTTGCGTGAAGGGGTGCTGTTCCACTCCGGAAGGGAGATGACCGCCGAGGACATCGCGCTCAACCTCGAGGTCTTCGCCGATCCTGAGACCGGGAACCAGGCGCATGGCCCCATGGCCGTGGTCGCGGATTGGGAGGTGACCGGCGACTACGAGCTGACCGTCAACTTCACCCAACCCATCGCTGAACTGCAGATCACGGATCTCCTCGCGTCCTGGGCCATCGGTGACCCGGAGTTCTTCGACGCCTACGAGACCGAGGGCAACGGGACGGGTCCGTTCAAGCTGGCCGAGTGGGTGCCGGGTGAGAGCATCACGCTCGAGGCCCACACCGACTACTGGGGAGAGGGCCCCTTCCTGGATGCTCTGGAGTACCGCATCTTCGGCGACAGCGACGCCATGAACTCCGCGTTGGAGTCCGGTGTCGTCGACTACATCCACTCCCCGGACGCCCTCACGGCCGACCGCCTGGAGCAGACCGGTGACTTCACGGTCATCGCGGCACCGCCGGGCGCGATCATCGATCAGTGGCGGATCAACCCGATGGAGGCGCCGTTCGACAACGAGAACGTCCGTCTCGCGATCAACTTCGCCAGCGACATGGACGCGATCAACGCCGTGACCAACGCCGGCCTCGGGACACCTCTCCGTCTGCCGTACGCGCCGGAGTCCCCGGCCTACGACGACGCTCTTGCGGGGGAGCTGCAGTTCGACCTGGACCGGGCCGAGCAACTGTTGCAGGACTCCGGCGTCCCCGAGAGCGAGTGGAACGCGGCGGTGCTGGTGGCCTCGAACAACACGCAGGCCCAGCAGGCTGCCCAGATCCTGCAGGAAGCACTCGCAGGCATCGGGTTCACCCTCGAGATCGAGCAGCGCGAGTCCGGTGAGTACACCGAACGACTGCTCAGCGGAGGTTTCGAGATCCTCTGGGGCGGGATCGGCAACGCGCAGAAGTACCCGACCCGCATCACCACCAACTCGATCTACCGGACGGACGACAACCCGGTGTTCCCGGTCGAGGAGGTGTTCCCGGAGTACGTCGAGGCGGTTGCTGCCGCCAACGCGGCAGTGACTCCGGAGGAGCAGGAGGAGGCCTTCGAGGAGCTGAACCGTGTGCTCACGGAGCGCATGTGGGTCGTCACGGGCATCGCCCGGCCGATGATCTCGCTCGCGCATGTCGACGTCGACGGTGCCTACAAGGACATCGACGCCCAGGAGCGGTTCAACCTCACCCGTTTGAACCGCTGATGCGGTGAGGTTCGTGGGGGCGGGCAGCTGCGCTGCCCGCCCCCGACCCGATGATGTGAGGCACGGCGAACCCGTCTACGTCCGGAGATGCGCACATGCACGCAGAGGTCCTGTTCAAGAACGCAACCGTCGTCGATGGCACGGGCGCGCCGGCACGCACAGCCAGTGTCGCGGTTCGTGAAGGGCGCATCGCGGCCATCGGGGAGATCGCGTCCGAGAGCGCCGGCCGGGTCGTGGATGCCGAGGGTCTGGTGCTCACTCCCGGTTTCATCGACATCCACACCCACTCCGACGTCAGCCTCGTGCTCGACTCCGGCTGCGAGAGCAAGATCCTCCAAGGCGTCACCACCGAGGTCACGGGGAACTGCAGCTTCTCGCCGTTCCCCTTCGCGCCTGAGCGCATGGACCTCCACGAGGACCATCTGCACCGCATCGGTGACGGCGTCCCGCCCCTGACCTGGACCGACCTCAACGGCTATGCCGAGGTGGTCCACGCGAACCCGCCGGCACTCAACGTCGCGCCTCTGGTCGGCCACGGCACCGTACGCGTCGCCGCCATGGGTGTTGATCAGCGCGAGGCGACCCCCGGCGAGCTCGAGGTCATGCGACGGTTGGTCGCGCGCGAGCTCGACCAGGGCGCCTTCGGTCTCTCGACCGGCCTCACCCACGTCCCGTCCGCCTACAGCGATGAAGCCGAGGTGACCGAGCTCGTCAGGATCGTCGCCAGTCGAGACGCCCTCTACGCAACCCACTCACGCAACTCCGGTGAGGGGCGCCCGTTCGGATCGGTGGAGGAGGCGCTCCGCACTGCCAGTGCCGCCGGAGCACGCCTCGAGTACTCCCACGCCGCCATCAACCACCCCGACAGGTGGGGTCGCGCTGGCGAGGTCACAGCGCTCATCGATGAGGCGCGGGATAGCGGACTGGACGTCGGTTTCGACGTCTATCCCTACGATGCCTCCTCGTCATCGCTGACCCAGTACCTGCCACCGTGGGTGCAGGACGGCGGTACCGAGGCCATGCGGGCCCGCCTCTCGGATCCCGACACCCTCGCCCGGGCGGAGCGTGAGCTGGCGGCCGGGTGGTTCGGCGGGATCCCGTGGCACTGGGACCGCGTGCTGATCAGCCGTAGCGGTCCGGGCGACGAGTGGTGCGTCGGCAAGCACCTCGACGAGGCGGCGGTCGAGGCCGGCATGACCCCTGCGGCCTTCACGCTGCGGCTCTGCCTCGACCACGGCAACGCGGCCGGTGTCGTGCTGTTCTACCGGACCGAGGAGGACATGAGCACCTTCCTTGCCCATCCCCTGTCCGTGGTCGGCTCCGATGGCTCCGCCGTACCGCTCGACCAGGGCAGCCTGCGTCCCCACCCGCGGGGCTTCGGCACCTACCCGCGGATCCTCGGCCGCTATGTCCGGGAGCAGCAGCTGCTTCCTCTGCCCGAGGCCGTGCGCAAGATGACCGGTGAGGTCGCAGCTCGCCTGCAGTTGACCGATCGGGGTGTTGTCCGTGAGGGGCTGGCGGCTGACCTCGTGCTCTTCGACCCGGACACGGTGACCGATCTGGCCACCTTCACCGCGCCCGCTCAGGCCCCGCAGGGGATCCCCTACGTGATGGTCAATGGGGAGCTGGCAGTGGACGGGGGGCACCAGACCGCGGCGCGATCAGGACGTGTCCTGCGAAGGACGACCCCGCAGCGGTGATGCTGGTCGGATGGCCGGCGTGCGTTCCTGACGACGGAGGTGGTCGCCTGAGGGGGGGGACGCTGAGACGAGGTCAACGTGGGTGAGCAGGTCGAGATCACCGAGGATGTCCCGTCGAGGATGCGTGACGGAACGACGCTACGTGCCGATGTCTACGTCCGGCCGGATGGCCGTCCGCGGCCGGTCCTGCTGTGCCGAACCCCGTACGACAAACGGCATCCTCGGTACGTGTGGATCGCGCACGAGCTGGCACGCGCCGGGTATGTGGCGGTGATCCAGGACACCCGGGGCCGCGAGGCCTCGGAGGGCGAGTGGCAGTGGCACCTCACGGCCGAGGGGCAGGCCACGGAGGCGGTGGACGGGTACGACAGCTGCGAGTGGGCGGCCGCGCTGCCCAGCTCGGACGGCCAGGTCGGCACCTGGGGCAACTCCTACCCCTCGGGGTGTGCCTGGTGGATGGCAGGTGCTCGTCCACCTTCTCTGAAGGCACTGTTCACCAGCGGGTTCCCCGTCAGCCACCGTGTCGCGACCGGTGGCATCTTCGAGACCGAGATCCGGTTGCGGTGGCAGCACCGCATGGCCGTGGCATCGCGGCGTCGTGTCGGGGACGGCACCTACCCGCAGACGGTGGCCGAGGCCAGCGACAACTGGGACCGGCTCGAGCGCGGGAAGTGGCTCTGGCAGCTGCCGCTCGATGCCGTTCCGGACCGGCTCTTCGGACCGACGGCCGAGCCCCTACGCGACTACATGCGCACCATCGCCGACGAGCATTGGGGGCTTGATCGGCTCCATCCGCTCGTCTCCGTGCCGACCTGCACCTTGACTGGCTGGTGGGACCGGCTCAGTTCCTGCTCGGACCATTACACCGGGATGGTCGAGCATGGGCCCGTCGAGCTCCGCTCCAGCCATCGTCTCATCATCGGACCATGGGTCCACGACGTCGAGGGGGAGCCGGACTGGGCCGATCCGCACGGACGTGGCACGGGCCGTCGGGACGGGCACCTGGCGCAGCTGCTGCGCTGGTCGGATCATCACCTCCGCGGTCTGGACGTCGGCGACGACGCGAGCCGTCCTGTCCGGCTCTACGTCCTCAACGTCGGCTGGCGGAGCTTCGAGGCCTGGCCGCCCGCGGATGCCGAGGAGCAGCGCTGGTACCTGCACAGCTCCGGCGGGGCAGCCACCTCCCGCGGTGACGGCCGTCTCGACCGGCAGGAACCCGGCGCCGAGCCTCCCGACCGGTACGTCTACGACCCCGTGGATCCGGTCATGAGCCTGCATCAGGGGCAGTGGGCGGCCCACGACCAGGCGCCGCTGGCCGACCGCTGCGACCTGCTCGTGTACCGCACCGAGCCGCTTGAGAGGGAGGTTGAAGTGGTCGGACCCGTCACCGCCACGCTGTGGTTCGCCTCCGATCAGCCTGACACCGATGTGGTGGTGCGGCTCATCGAGGAGCCGAGGACCGGACCGGCGGTGAACCTCTCGCAGGGCATCCTTCGCGCGCGCTACCGGGAGGGCTTCGATCGAGAGGTGCCGCTGACGCCGGGCGAGCCAACGGAACTGGTGATCCGCATGCTGCCGGTCGGTATCCGGTTCCTACCCGGCTCGCGGATCCGCGTGGACATCACCAGCTCCGACTTCCCGTCCTTCGACCGCAACCACAACACCGGGCGTCCATATCACAGCGACACCGAGCTGCGTGTGGCACATCAGGTGCTCCTTCACGACCGGGATCATCCGTCCTCGGTCGCCCTGCGCGTGCAGCCGGTGGCCAACTGAGGGCGGTCAGGCGCAGCCCTGATCGGTCAGGGCCCCCCGCGCGACCGGGCCATGCCCCGGTCACCGAGGACCATGCCGGCAGCGGCGAGCGCGGCCATGGCCCCGGCGAAGCCCCAGCCCAGGGCGAAGCTCGTCCGTTCCGCGATCACACCGAAGATGAGCGGGCTGAGGCTGTTGGCGATGAGCGCACCGGGAGCGACCTTGCCGGTCACGGTGCCCGCAGCGGACGGGTTGGATCGCACCATCGTGAACCAGAACACCCCGCTGAAACCCCATGCTCCCGCCAGGGCGAGGATGACCCCGATCGTGACCAGCACCGGGTGCCCGGTCGCGAGGAGTGCGAAACCGAGCGCGCCGCTGGCGAGCATGGCGCCGCACAGGCGCAGGTGACCGTCGACGAGGCGGTCGGTCACCACCCCGAGGAGGAGCCGCATGCCGATCGCGACGCTGCTGGCGACGGCGAGCATGACACCTGCGGCGGCCGGGGAGGTGCCCGCGAAGACGGCCGCTGAGACGTAGAAGACTGGGACGGTCACGCTGGCACCGTTGGCGAGGCCGAAGGCGATCGTCAGGGTGAGCAGCGTCCGACGGTCCGGCCCAGCCTCGGTCGGCTGATCGTCGGACGCCGCGGTGGGGTCCGTGTGCGGTCGCCGCGTCGATGACGAGCGCCGCCACACCGCAGCGGCCACGCCGACGGCGAGCACCCCGGCGATCGCGTAGGCGCCCTGCCATCCCCACGCCGTCGCCACGATCGGCACGCTCAGGCCGGCCAGCAGCACGGCCGTCGGCGGTGCAGACTGCTTCAGGCCGAAGGCGAGCCCGAGCCGCCGTGGACCGACGTGGTCCATCAGCAGCCGGTTGGCGGCCGGTTCGATGAGCCGCTTGGCGAGTGCTCCGACCACCAGCAGCGCGACCAAGGCGACGAAGCTGCGGGCAGCCACGGCGATCAGGAAGGAGATCGCGGCGGTGACCAGCATGGCCAACCGGACGGAACGTGCAGCGCCGAGTCGGTCCACCACGCGGCCGAGCGGGACCGATGCGAGGGCGCCCACCCCGCTCTGGATCGCGAAGGCGGCGCCCAGTCCGGCGACCCCGAAGGCCAGCGCCTCGGCGAGTTGCGGGGCGAGCGTGCCCGTCAGCAGTCCGGGCAGCGAACCGATGACGGTGGCACCTCCACCGATGACGATGGCGCTGAGAGAGGGCCGAGGGCGGAACTGCATATGCAACCGTCCCTTGCGCTCATCGTCGGATCATGTGTCGAGTGCACCGGCTCCGGGGGCCTGGACGTTGCGTTCGTCGTGCCCCCGGGCGCACCGCGGTCACCAGCGGAACGTCTTGGCCAACTGCAGCGTCCGCTCCGCGGGTTCGTACCAGCCCTGGGGCGCGTGGTCGGAGGTGTGCAGGTAGCAGCGGACGCGCGCGCGGTCCCCCGCGATCGACCAGACACGGCTCATCGGCGTGCAGGTGTCGCCATGGTGGGCGGTCAGCGCCGAAACGTTGACGAACCAGGTCCCCCACCGCTGCTCGACGTGGGACTTACCACCATGACGGTCGTCGGGATGGGTATGGGTGTGGCCACCCAGCCACACGTCGACCGCACCCGGGTGTTCGGCGAGGTACGACTCGAAGGCTCCGCTGTCCGGGGCACTGTCCACGAAGTAGAGGTACGACGCGCCCCGCGGGCTGCCCTGCGGCTTGTAGCCGTGGTAATGCGTTCTCCACCGACCGTGGTCGTCCCGCTGCAGCCCCTCCCAGTCGCCGGTTGCGACCGTGGTGTCCTTGAGGAGGTAGTGGTGCGCGGAGATGAGGATCTTGTCCTGGTGCGCCTCGACCTGTTCGACCCACCAGGCGAAGGTCTCGCCGGACACGACCCCTCCGGGGTTCCCCCCGAGTGGCCCGCGGCCGATGGTCTGGCTCGGCTCGTTGATGTCGCTCATCATCAGTAACCGCACGTTGCCGACCTCGAAGGCGTAGCGCTCGGCGTTGCCCTCGATGGGGAAGGGCCGGCTGGCCGCATCGACACCGGACACCTCGGGGTGCTCGCCCAGCGGGTCGACGTACCGGCGCCACCACTGATGCTCGGGCTGGTCCAGACCACTGCGGTCGTGGTTACCGGCGAGGTTGTAGACCTGCTCCCTGGTGTGGTCGCGAAGCGACGTGCGGAACTGCTCAACGAGGAGTTCACCCTCGGCGTCGTCGGGCAGTCCCTGGCTTCCGGACATGTCCCCCATGTCGAGCGCCAGGTCCCACTCGAACGCCGGTCCACCTTCGCTGCCGCCCCGCTCACTGTGGGAGATCGCGTCACTCAGACTCGCCCGGCCGTGGTCGGCATCGCTCCCGACATGGGCGTCGCTGAAGGTCCACAGTTCGAGCCGGTCGGGAGTGGATGTCACGCTGGAGCCTCGATCTAGAAAGCATATGTTGACCTGTTGTCTACTATGCTAACCGCTTCCACGGAGCGGGGGCACGCCGTTGCGAAGGCGGGGGTCGGCGGCGCACCCGCCAGCAGCTCCGCGAGGAGCCCCGTTCGAGCGACCCCGGGACCAGGAGGCAGGCACGTGAAGCTGATGCGCGTCGGAGAACGAGGCCAGGAGCGCCCTGCGGTCCTGCACGAGGGCACCGTCCGGGACCTCTCCGAGCACGTTGAGGAGATCGATGGTGCCTTCCTCGCCAGCGACGGGATCGACCGCATCGCGCGTCTGGTGGGCGAGGCGGAGCGTTTCCCCGAGGTGGCGAGCGGGACTCGTATAGGGGCGCCGATCGCCCGTCCGCACCACCTGCTGTGCATCGGCCTGAACTACGCGGATCACGCACGTGAGTCGGGTATGGCGCTGCCGGAGGAGCCGATCGTCTTCACCAAGGCGCCCAACACGCTGGTGGGACCCAACGACGACGTACTCCTACCCCCAGGGGCGGAGAAGGTCGACTGGGAGGTCGAGCTCGGCGTGGTGATCGGCCGGACGGCCCGCTACCTGGAGGACGAGGCCGCTGCGCACGCGTGCATCGCCGGTTACGTGCTGTCCAATGACGTTTCGGAGCGCCACTACCAACTCGAGCGGGGAGGACAGTGGGTCAAGGGCAAGTCGTCGGAGACCTTCAACCCCGCCGGGCCCTGGCTGGTGACCACGGACGAGCTGGATGACATCAGCGATCTGTCGCTGAGCCTCAGCGTCAACGGTGAGGTGAAGCAGGCCGGGACCACGGCCGAGCTCGTGTTCGGCGTCGATCACCTGGTCTGGTACCTCAGTCAGTTCATGGTGCTCGAACCCGGTGACCTCATCAACACCGGGACACCAGCCGGAGTGGGTCTGGGCTTCGATCCCCCGGTCTTCCTGCGAGAGGGTGATGTCATGGAGCTCTCAGCCCGCGGGCTCGGCTCCCAGCGGCAGGTGTGCCGCCGAGCGACGCGCTGACCCCGCCGACTCCCCGATCGCGGCGCGGCTCGCTCGTCGACCTCCTCGAGGAGGATCAGATGTCCCGGACCACCCGCCAGGTCAGCAAGACGGCAGCGCACGGCGAGCGTGGCATGGTCGTCAGCCACAACGCCGAGGCGGCCGCGATCGGTGCCGGAGTGCTCCTTGACGGCGGCACGGCCGTTGACGCGGCCATCGCCATGAGCGTGGTCACCTCGGTCCGCGAGGTCGGGATGAACAGCCTGGGAGGCGTGGGTGTGCTGCTCGTGCGCTCCGGCGCCACCAGACGCACCCGTGAGATCCGCTTCTACGGGCAGACCCCGTCCGAGCTGTCGGCGGACACCTTCGTCGACCACCTGCTGGACGGAGATGACAACCGGACGGCGTTCGGGTGGCGAAAGGTGCGCGACGACCTCCACGAGCGCGGCTACCTGTCCATCGGCGTCCCGACCCATGTCGCAGGACTGGCTGCGCTGCACGAGTGGGACGCGACGATGCCGTGGGCTGACCTCCTTCGCCCCGGTGCTGCCCTGGCTCGCAGCGGCTTCGATCCGACCGACGAGGACGCCTTCTACTTCGCCTCGCACCTGCACATCCTCGAGCGGTTCCCGGAGCTGCAGCGGATCTACCTTGCCGAGGGCCTACCGATGCCCGAGGGCTTCTACCACGGCCACGGACGTCGGGTCCGAACCCCAGAGCTCGGGGCCACCATCGACCTCCTCGCCGAGGAGGGACCCGGCGCCTTCTACCGGGGTCCGCTCGCCGAAGCCATGGTGGGGCACGTCCGTGAGCACGGTGGTGTGCTGTCGCTCGCGGACCTGCAGCGCTACGAACCCGCCCACACCGATGGGATGCGGGCGATGTACAGGGGCTACGAGATCGTGACCTCCTCGGGCTGCACCGGCGGCGTCACACTCCTCCAGATGCTGAAGCTCGCGGAGACGCTCGAGCTCGGCGCACTGCCTCGACTCTCGGGTCAGTGCCTGCACCTGCTCGCCGAGGTGATGCGTCAGGCTTGGACCGACCGATTCGTCCACGTCGGTGACCCCGACGCAGATGCTGTACCGCTCGACGGCCTCATCGATGCGCGCTACGCAGCAGAACTGGCGGCAGGGCTGTCATGGGAGCATGCGCCGAGCCACACCCGGCCCGGCGATCCCTGGGGTTACTCGCAGCGCTGCAGGCCGTCGGCAGCCCCACCGTCGGGTGATCCGGGTGGGCGCGATACGACCCACCTCGCAGCGGCGGACGCCGCGGGCAACGTGGTGACGCTGACCCAGACCCTCGGGCTCGCGTTCGGCTCCTGCATCATCCCGCCCACCACCGGGGTGATCCTGTACGACATCACGATGTGGATGAACCCAGAACCGGGGACGCCGAACTCCGTCGGTCCCTGGAAGCAACAGCTTGGCCACGCCACCCCGGTCATGCTCCTCAAGGACGGCGAGCCGGTGGCCGCCCTCGGTGCACCGGGCGGTCGACGCGTCGTCACCGCGATGTTCCAGACGATCATCAACATGGTGGACTTCGGCATGGACGTGCAGACAGCGATCGGCACGCCCCGCATCCACCTCGAGGGTGCCGATCCGGCGGCACCGGTGGGGCCGGTCGTCTCCGACCTCGTGGTCGACGACCGCGTCCCCGACGACACGCTCGCCGATCTGTCCCGGCGTGGGCACGCGATCCGCACCGTGTTCGAGTCCTCGGCACAGTCGTATCTGGCGAAACCGCTCGGTATCGAGTTCGCCGATGGTGGCCTGCTCGGGGGCGTCGACGTGTTCCGGCAGTCCATCGGCATCGGTGTCTGACCTGGATCGTCGGGATCGACACCTTGCATGGATAACAGTGTTACTCTCTATCTATCCTGATTGGGCGTTGTTGGTGCGGATGTCCCCGCGTCGACATGCAACACAGATGAGGGCGCGAGTGATGCTTGACCGCAGCAACGTCGACCCCCCCCGTTTCGAGTTCGTCGTCCTGGCCGACACCCACTACGTCCTCCCGGAGAAGGCCAACACCGGCGAGTTCGAGACGCGGCGGTTCCAGACCGCCCGGATCGGCGAGGCCCTGCACCTCACCCGCCAGCTGGAGCCCCGGTTCGTGCTCCACCTCGGCGACATGGTGCAGGAGTTCCCTGGAACCGTCGATTTCCCGGAGGCGTTACGTCAGGCCAAGGAGCAGCTCGACGCGGCGGAGCTCGTCCTCCACCATGCCGCCGGCAATCACGACGTCGGGGACAAGCCGGACCCCACGACCGCAGCGCCGTGGACGACCCCGGAGTTCCTCGATCACTACCACGAGCACATCGGGCCCTCCTGGTACAGCTTCGATCAGGAGCCGGTCCACTTCGTGGTCCTCAACACCTCGATCATGAACTCCGAGCTCGCAGCCGCCACGGCCCAGTGGGAGTGGTTGGAGGCCGATCTCTCCGCAGCGACCCAGCCCCAGACGGTGGTGTGTTTCCACATCCCCGCCTACGTGATGTCGCCCGACGAGCCGTCGTTGGGGCACTACGACAACGTGGCGGAGCCCGCCCGGTCCCGCCTGCTGGCCCTGTGCGAAGCGCATGATGTCGACGTGGTGTTCGCCGGGCACAGCCACTTCGCCTTCCTGAACGAGCACGCCGGCACCCGGCAGTACGTGCTGCCATCGACGTCGACGACCCGGCCGGGCTTCTCGGAGCTGTTCTCGAGTGCAGCTCCTCCTGCGCAGGGTCATAACGACGCGGAGAAGCTCGGGGTGTTCCTGGTCCGGGTGTACGACGATGGCCTGCGCATCAACTTCCTGCGCACCCAGGGGCCCGCCGCGACCCGCGTGCCGGGCGACGGTCGTCGCATGCTGCTGCCAGGGACGAGCGGCGAACTCGTCAGCTCACAGTTGAGCGTCACCTTGCGCCACCCGCTCACCAACTTCGCCGAGGTGCCGATCACCTTCCCCTCCACCGTGCGTCAGCCGGTCCGCAATGATTACCCCCTGCTGAGCCTGCTGGAGGTCGGGGCGACGGCCGTGCGGATCCCCGGGGCCGAATTGGCCGATGCGCGTCAGCGTGACCGCCACCGGGTCCTGCGTTCCCACGGCTTCGACACCGTCGCGACCTATCTGTGGGAGCCGGGTCCATCGTTGCCCGAGCAGGCTGCAGCGGTGCGAGAAGATGTCGACGTCTTCGAGTTGCAGATCCCAGGAGACGGGCCTCCCTCGGATCAGGTGCTCGCCTCGATCGAGGAGTTCGCCCGGGTGGCTGAGCGGCCCGTGTCGCTGTGTCAGGTCACCCTGGCCCAGATCCGATCGGTCCAGATGCATCGGCGGCAGCGCTTCGGCTACAAGCCTGCGTCGCTCGCAGACCTGGAAGCGCGACTGGCCGAAGCCGACGCGTCGGTGGCGCGTGTGGTCTGCCACCTCGACGACCGTGATGAGCTGTGGGAGTTGATTGACGGGCTCGGAGGTGAAGATCCCGTCACCCGTCGTGCTGTCGCGGTGTTGGTCGAGGTCGGGCTACGCGGTGTCGCCGCCGATGCCTGGCTTGCGTGCGAGGCGATGGTCGCCCTGGCGTCGGTTCGCGGCGCCCGGATCCACATCGACACGTTGATGGAACTCGACCGGACCATGGACGTCCGTGGCGGGCTGCTCGATCGGATGTGCAACCCCCAGGCGTCCTTCCGTGTGCTCCAGTCGCTCAACACGGTGCTGCACGGCCGGGTCGTCGCCGGTCGGATCACCCAGGTGGCGCGCACCAGCTACGGCGTGCGTGCGGCCCTGGCCGACGGTGGTGACCTTCGCCTGGTCATCCCCGGTCTGGAGCGCGGTGGCCGGGCGGAACTGGACGCCGAGTTGGCGGGCCAGCGCCAGCGCCCGACCACCCGCTACGACCTCGCCTCCGGCTGGGTAGGCGACGGGACCGCTGCGGACATCGTGCCGGCACCCAGTGACCCATCGGAGCCTTTCGTGCTGGTGGTGCCCAGCGCCTCCCAGCGGGGGTGAGCTCGCGGTAACCCCGCAGGAGCGTCCGCATCGCACCCTGGAGGCCCGGCGGCTGATGGCCCACTTCTTGGATGAGCGACCGGTCCTGGGCGTCCTGGGAGGTATGGGTCCCCGTGCGACGCTCGACTTCCTGCGGCGGGTCGTGCAGAGTACGCCTGCGCGCCGGGACCAGGATCACCTCGCGACAGTGGTGTTCTCCGATCCGGCCACGCCGGACCGGTCAGATGCCATGTTGGGCCGCGGGCCGGATCCGTATCCCTCCCTCGTCCGCGGGGTCAGCTTCCTCGCTGCAGCAGGCTGTGACCTCATCGCGATCCCGTGCAATACCGCGCACTTCTGGTACGACCAGCTCTCAGCAGCCACCGGCTGCCCGATCGTCCACATCGCCGACGCGGTCGTACGCAGCCTCGGTGAGGCGGGGACGTCCGGCTCGACCATCGGTCTGCTCGCCACGGACGGAACCGTGCAGGGCGGGCTCTATCACGAGCGTTTCGAGGCTCAGGGGCACCGGGTGCTTGATCTGGTCGACCTCCGGATGTCGAACCCGGTGATGCTGGCCATCGGACGGGAGAAGGCTGGAGACCGCGATGGTGCCCGACGAGCACTCTTGAGCGCGATCGGGGAACTCTCGGACCGTGGCGCAGAGCGGATCGTCGTGGCATGCACCGATCTGTCGGCCGCAGCCGAGGATGGCCTGCCCGATGTGGGGATGCCGATCACCGATGCGAGTCAGGCCTTGGCGGCGGAGTGTGTGCAACGCCTCCTCCAGCGAGCCTGACCCGTTCGGATGTCGGCCGAGCCTGCGCCGGAACGGCCGTGCCGTTGCTCCTCGTCCGGTGAGACCAGCTGCGCCTATGCTGGCATGGGCCGACCCGGACCGAAGGCTGTGTGACCGGGACGCTCGAGCCCACGCACGCCGACATCGCTCTCGCCGGATCTCGCAGCAGGGGGTTACATGCGCATCGTTGATGTGGAAACGATCCCGATCGTCGTGCCCCTGGGTACGACGTTCCGGGGTTCGAAGTACCAGATGTCCGAGCGTGCGACGCTGATCACGCGGCTGCACACCGATGGTGGCATCGTCGGTGAGATCTACAACGGCGATGAGGTCCACACCCAGGTGGAGATCGCGCGGATCATCCGCGAGGAGCTCTTCCCGCTGATCGAGGGTCGAGATCCTCTCCTGGTCGAAGCCGCCTGGGAGGCGATGCTGCCGGTCACCCGCGACATCCTGCGCGATCGGCGTCTCGTGATCATGGCGATGGCCGCCCTTGACTCGGCCCTCTGGGACATCGTCGGTAAGGCTGCGGAGCTGCCGCTCTACCAGCTGTGGGGCGGGTTCCGTTCGCAGGTACCGATCATCGCGATCGGCGGCTATTACGGCCGGTCGCTGCAGCAGTTGGCCGAAGAGGTGCACTTCTACCTCGAGCAAGGCATAGGTGGCTGCAAGATGAAGGTTGGCGGCACCACGCCACGGGACGACGCCGATCGCTATCTCGCGATGCGGGAGGCCGGAGGCACGGACTTCGTGCTGATGGCGGATGCCAACCAGGGGTACACGACCGAGCAGGCGCTCGAGTTCCTGCGGTTGATCGGGCCGGAGGCCAACCTTCGCTGGTTCGAGGAACCCTGCCGGTGGGAGAACGCGAACCTCGCCATGCGTGACGTGCGGTTCAAGGGTGGTGTGCCGGTCGCTGCAGGCCAGAGCGAACTCTCGAGATCAGCGGCTCGTGACCTCATGCGTGACGGTGCCATCGATGTGTGCAACTTCGACGCCTCCTGGTCCGGTGGACCGAGCGAGTGGCGGCGGGTTGCAGGAACCGCAGCCTCGTTCGGCGTGCAGATGGCCCATCACGAGGAGCCGCAGATCTCCGCCCACCTCATGGCGTCGGTGGCGCACGGCACCTACGTCGAGTGCTTCCACCCGGATCGGGATCCCGTCTTCTGGCACCTGATCGCCAACCGACCCGAGCCGAAGGACGGCTGGTACGACCTGCCATCGGGTCCAGGCTGGGGGATCGACCTGGACTGGGGGTACGTCGACCGGTACCGGGTCGACGACAGGTGAGGGTGGTCTCAGGCGAACAGCGGAGCGGGTGGGAGATCGAACGACGTGAGAAGGCCCGCTGGGGCACGAACGGCTCTCGGGATCGTGTTCACCGCGACCGCGGCTGTGGCCGTGTCCCCTGGCAAGCCCCCAGGTAGCACGAGCGAGAGCGGGGGTGTCCCTGACAGGTGGATCTCGTCACGTGGATCGTCGATGTCGACAGCCATGTCGAGGAGCAGGTTGATGACCTCTCTTCCGTCTGCCTCGCCTCTGACACGCTGGTGGAGGCCCAGGACGTGGCCCTGCTTGATGGTGCCGCCGCTGTAGTCGACGTCCTGCTGCGCCACGACCGGCTCGATCGTCTCGATGAGTCTCGTAAGGGTCCAACGTGCGGCGGCGGCCACGGCGTGGGCTGACTGGGGGAGTCCCGCGTGCCGGATCCGCCCCGCAGTTCTGCGACGCTCGAACTCCTCGGGGGTGAGGCCCGCACCGACCTTCTGCTGGAGGGGCAAGCGACGTTGCCCAGCATCCTGGACGCGGTGGACCCGAACGTGATCGACGTTCTGGGTCGCACCCATGAGCACGACCGGAAGGTGGTCCATCGCGAAACCAGGGTTCACGCCGGTTCCGATCAGGGTCACGCCCTGTGTGCGCGCCACCTGGTCGAGTCGCGTCGCGAGCTCCGGGGCGGCCGTCCACGGGTAGGAGAGCTCCTCGCAGGTGGAGACGACGTTCAGCCCTGCTGCCATCAGTTCGATCAGCTGCCCCTCGACCCTGGTCAGCGACGAACCCTTGCAGTGGAGGGCGACAGCGGCGTCGCGTACGGGGATCTCGGCGAGTGATGCGGTGATGGCCGGTCCGGACGCGTCCATGTCATCGGTGGCATCGCCGAGCCTCGTCCCGATCAGAGCTGGATCGACATCCATGGCGCCAACGGTCATCAGGTCGGCGCGAGCCGCGACCAAGGCCGCCAGACCCTGACCGATGGGCCCGAGACCGACATGGATGACCCCGAGCGGAGAGTCCTGCGGAGCGTGCGGGGTCTTGGGGATGTGGGATCGGGCGCTGGTCGGCATCTGCGGGTCCCGGAGCATGAGGATGGTGTGCAGGGGGAACGCTAGCCCCCCCGGATCCCGTAGCAAGTCCGACGCTCGGCGTTCTCCCTGAGCTCCGAGTGGGGCTGGAGGGAACCCTCACCCCATCACGGCACCTCGCTGACCGGCACGAACACCCGCGGGACGACTGCACTCGCAATATCGTGATCCCCGTGTGGGATACCGTTAGCGCGGATGCCGCATCCGGTTCGGGAGACGTCGGAACGTTGGTTCCGATGGCCGGCACACGAAGGGGAGGGGCGCCCACCGGCGCCGCGAAGGCTCACGCCGTCGCTCATCGACGATCCAAGCGGCTGTGCCTTCTGATCCGGTGTGACCGGGCCCATGATGTCTGCCTGTCGGTGCCCACCCTGGAAGGACCCGTCACCGTGGCGGAAGCCCGCGTGCGGATGCTTCCCGGTGAAGCGCTGGACATCGTTGGTGCGTCCGGGAGCGGCAAGTCGCCCCGCAGTCGGATCCTCGTGAGCTACGAACAGCCGCACTCGGGCCACGTCGCCTTCGGAGGTGTCGACGTCTGGGGCCGCCACGATCCGGATGCGTGCCGCAAGCTCCACCGCCAGGTGCCGATCGTCCCGCAGAACCCCAGGATGTCTATGGATCCTCGCAAGGTCGTCGGCAACTCGCTGCTCGAACCGATGCGATCGTCGAGGATCGAGGGAGACCAGGAAGCGAGGGGTCGTGGAGAACCTGCCCAGGTCGGCATGAGCGAGCGCGCCCTGACGATGTACCCCCACCGGTTCTCCGCCGGTTGCAGCGCATCGCGATCGCGCGCGCGTTGGCACCTCGACGAGGGATCGAGCCCCTCAGGCTTCCTCGATGCGGGCCAGGATCGCGCCGGGCTGGACCACCTCGCCGGCGGCCACCGGCAGCGAGGTCACCACACCGGAGCGGTGGGCCTTCACCGCGTTCTCCATCTTCATCGCCTCGAGCACCAGCAGGGTGTCGCCCTCGGCGACCGTGGCGCCCTGCTCGACGCTGACCTCGATCACGGTGCCCTGCATCGGCGCCACCAGATCCTCCGAGGAGACCGCCGCGCCGCCGGAGCCCGAGCTGCCCGTGCGCCGCCGGGGTGTCGGGCCGGCCGCGGCCACCGGGCCGCCGCCCGCCGGCAGGTCACCGAACAGCCGCACCTTGAGCCGGCGGCCGTCCACCTCGACGGTGAGCTCGCGACCGGCGTCCGGCTCCTCTCCGCCATCCGACACCGCGGTGGTCTGGAGCTCGAGGGAGGACAGGTCCCACTCGCGTTCCACCGAGGAGGTGGCGTGCTCCCCGGCGGCGAACTGCGGGTGGGTCATCGCCAGGCGGTGGAAGGTGACCGTGGTCGGCACGTTCTCGATCACGAGCTCGTCCAGGGCGCGGGACATCCGTGCCCTGGCGGCGTCGCGGTCCGGGGCCCACACGATCAGCTTGCCGATCATGGAGTCGTAGTCGCGGGGCACGGTGTAGCCGGGCCGCACACCGGTGTCGAAGCGCACCCAGGGTCCGAGCGGAGCGACGAACTCCCCGATCGTGCCGGGCGTGGGCATGAAGTTGGCGGCCGGTTCCTCGGCGTTGATCCGCGCCTCGATGGCGTGGCCGGTGAGCTGCACCTGGTCCTGGGTGAGCCCCATCCCGTCGCCCGCCGCGATCCTCAGCTGTGCCTGGGCGAGGTCGACTCCGGTGACCAGTTCGGTGACGGGGTGCTCCACCTGGAGCCGGGTGTTCATCTCCAGGAAGTAGAAGGTCTCGCCGTCCTCGTCGAGCAGGAACTCGCAGGTGCCGGCGTTGGTGTAGCCCATCTCCTTGGCGACCCGCACGGCCGCCTCCCCCATGGCCGCACGCACGGCCTCGGTCACCCCGGGGGCCGGCGCTTCCTCGACCAGCTTCTGGTGGCGCCGCTGGAGGGAGCAGTCGCGTTCGCCGAGGTAGATGGTGTGGCCGTCGAGGTCGGCGAGCACCTGGATCTCCACGTGGC
>LFIK01000092.1_pt1 | contig 55424 bp, 56 predicted proteins | sample 643401 | NCBI WGS metagenome assembly LFIK01 (sample SAMN03777447, study PRJNA286221) | soda lake metagenome | biome: soda lake; feature: Kulunda steppe; material: water; isolation source: sample T5-Br brine of Lake Tanatar-5 | place: Russia: Kulunda steppe | collected 2010-07
ATCGACGAAATCGAGGCCGTCACCAAGCATGACGTCATTGCCTTCCTGACCCATCTGGCCGAGATCATCGGCCATGAGGAAGCCCGCTTCGTCCATCAGGGCATGACCAGTTCGGACGTGCTGGACACCACCTTCAACATCCAGCTTGTCCGCGCCGCCGACCTGCTGCTGGCCGATCTGGACGCGCTGCTGGATGCGCTCAAGCGCCGAGCGTTTGAGCACAAAGACACCATCCGCATCGGCCGCTCCCACGGCATCCACGCCGAGCCGACCACCATGGGCCTGACCTTCGCGCGTTTCCACGCCGAAATGGCTCGCAACCGCGCCCGGCTGGCGGCCGCCCGGGCCGAGGTCGCCACCGGCGCGATTTCGGGCGCGGTCGGCACCTTCGCCAACATCGACCCGGCGGTCGAGGCGCATGTCTGCGCCAAGCTGTGCCTGTCGCCGGAACCCATCAGCACCCAGGTCATCCCCCGCGACCGCCACGCCATGTTCTTTGCCACCCTCGGCGTGATCGCGTCTTCGGTGGAAAACATCGCCACAGAGATCCGCCATATGCAACGCACCGAGGTGCTGGAGGCCGAGGAGTACTTTTCCAAGGGGCAGAAAGGCTCCAGCGCCATGCCGCACAAGCGCAACCCGGTGCTGACGGAAAACCTGACCGGGCTGGCGCGGATCGTGCGCGGGATGGTGGTGCCGGCGCTGGAAAACGTGGCGCTCTGGCATGAACGCGACATCTCGCACAGTTCGGTGGAGCGCATGATCGGCCCCGACGCCACCGTGACGCTGGATTTCGCGCTGGCCAGGCTGACCGGCGTGATCGACAAGCTGGTGGTCTATCCGGACACGATGCTGGCCAACATGAACAAGTTTCGCGGGTTGATCCATTCGCAGCGCGTGCTGCTGGCGCTGACGCAGAAGGGCGTCTCGCGCGAGGACGCCTATGCCCTGGTTCAGCGCAACGCCATGAAGGTCTGGGAGGAGGGAAAGGACTTTCAGGAGGAACTGCTGGCCGACGCCGAGGTGTGCGCCGCGCTGTCGAAGGCCGAGATTGCCGCGAATTTCGACATCGCGCATCATACGAAGCATGTGGACACAATTTTCGAAAGGGTATTCGGCGCGGCGGGGTAATTTTCTTCTGGACCGGCGCGTTCCTGTGCTATGTAGGGTTTGGGAGCTAAACGGAGGACTGACCATGAAGACCAAGGCAACCCTCGCTGCACTGGCGCTGGCCGTGGCCCCGTCGATGGCCCTGGCCTGGGGCGGGTGCAGCACCATGACCCCGCAGCAAACCGCCGCCGCCTGCACCGAAGGGCAGGTGTGGGACAGCGAAACGCGCACCTGCATCACCCCGCTGAGCAGCTAAGGCGCAGCTTTCTGGAATTCTCGCAACGCGGGTCTGGCCGCGCCCCGAAAAGGGCGCGGCTTTTTTCGCGCTTGGAAGTTTTTCGTGGCACCATGGCGATGGTGCTTGGACTCCTTCCGGAAAACTGCTTCACGTGTTCAATGTCCGCTCAGCGGACACAGACGTGGAACAGCAGGTGTGCAAGGAGGGGTCATGGCGCTGTCGGCGGCCCGGATCGGTGCGCTTTGCGCCATCGGCGCCTCGGTGGGCTTCACCATCGGTGACACAGCGGTCAAGGCGCTTTCGGACGGCTATGCACTGCATCAGGTCATCCTGATTCGTGCCACTGTATCCATGACGATCATGCTGGCAGTGCTGATGCCGCTGATCGGGGGGTTGCGCCAGATTCGCACCCGGCGTCCGGGTCTGCACCTCATGCGCGGCGGGCTGCTGGTGATGGCGAACATGTGCTTTCATCTTTCGCTCACTGTCATGCCCATCGGCGAGGCAACGGCGATCTTCTTTGTCGGCCCGCTGATCATTGCGGTGTTCTCGGTGGTGTTCCTTGGTGAATACGTGGGTCCGCGCCGCTGGGCGGCGATTGCCGTGGGGCTGGTCGGCGTGGTGATCATGATCCGCCCGGGGACCGACGCCTTCACCCCGGTTGCGCTGCTGCCGCTGCTGGCGGCGGTGGGATATGCGGGCATGCACACCATGACCCGGCGTATGGGGGTGACGGAAAGCGCGCTGACCATGGCGTTCTACATGCAGGTTGCCTTCATCAGCGTGTCGCTGACCATGGGGCTTTCGCTGGGCGACGGGCGGCTGGATCCGGGGAGCGGCGGGCCGATGTCCTTTCTGACCCGCGCCTGGGTCTGGCCTGCGCTGGAGGATTGGCCGATATTCCTGCTGGCGGGGGTGTGCAGCGTTACGGGCGCGGTGCTGATCACGCAGGCCTATCGCAAATGCGAAGCTGCGCTGGTCGCGCCGCTGGAATACGTGGCGCTGCCGCTGGCGATCCTCTGGGGGCTCTTGATATTTGGCGAATGGCCCGATGCGCTTGCCTGGACCGGGATCGTGCTGATCATGGGCGCGGGGCTCTACATGATCTGGCGGGAAACGCGCGCGAGTTGAATGTCTGGACTCATGGCGCGCGAAGCGCCTAACAGGCGCAGCGACAGGAGGCATGGCCATGACCAATCCGCTGCATGACGCGCTTTATGCGCCGCTGGCCGGTCAGAGCCGGGCACTTATGCACCTGCCGGGGGGCAAGGCGCTCTCGGCCGATGTCTTCCACACCATGGTTGCCCGCGCGGCGGGGGCACTGACGGCGGCGGGGCTTCGGCCCGGTGACAGGTTGGCGCTGCAGGTGCCGAAAACCGCCGAGGCACTGGCGCTGATCGGCGGGGCGATCCGCGCGGGCGTGGTTTTCCTCCCGCTCAACACCGCCTATACCGCCGAGGAGGTCGCCTATTTCGTCCGTGATTCAGGCGCCGCCCTGCTGATCGCGGACCCGGCTCAGGCCGAGGCGCTGGCCCCGGTGGCGCAGGCGGCGGGCGCGCGGCTTATGACGCTGGGCGCGGCGGGCGAGGGCTCCTTCGCCGAGGCCATGACCGCCGCCCCCGAAACCGCCCCGGTGGCGCGGGACGTGAACGACCTGGCCGGGCTGCTCTACACCTCGGGCACCACGGGGCGGTCGAAGGGGGCGATGCTGACGCACGGCAACCTCTTGTCCAACGCCGAAGTGCTGGCCCGCGCCTGGCGCTTCACGGATCGGGATGTGCTGCTGCACGCGCTGCCGGTCTTCCACACCCACGGGCTGTTCGTGGCCACCAACACGGTGTTGCTGACCGGCGGCGCGATGCTGCTGCATCCGGGTTTCAATCTGGATGCAGTCATCGCCGATCTGCCCCGCGCCACGGCGATGATGGGGGTGCCGACCTTCTACACCCGCCTGCTGGCCGACCCGCGCTTCACCCGCGAGCTGGTCGCGCACATGCGGCTTTTCACCTCCGGCTCCGCGCCGCTGCTGGCCGAGACGCACGAGGCCTTCCACACCCGCACCGGGCACCGCATCCTCGAACGCTACGGGATGACGGAAACCAACATGAACACCTCGAACCCCTATGACGGGGACCGCCGGGCGGGCACCGTGGGCCTGCCGCTGGCCGGAGTGGAGGTGATCGTCACTGACCCCGAAACCGGCACCGAACTGCCACAGGGCGAAACCGGCATGATCGAGGTGCGCGGCCCGAATGTCTTCGCCGGTTACTGGAACATGCCCGACAAGACCGCCGAGGAGAAGCGCGCCAACGGCTACTTCATCACCGGCGATCTGGGCCGCTTCGATGGTGACGGCTACCTGCACATCGTGGGCCGGGCCAAGGACCTGATCATCTCGGGCGGCTACAACGTTTACCCCAAGGAGGTGGAGCTGCTGCTGGACGAGGCCCCCGGCGTGCTGGAGTCCGCCGTGATCGGCGTCCCGCACCCCGATTTCGGCGAGGCGGTTCTGGGCGTGGTGGTCCCGTCCGAGGGGGCCGCCCCCGACGCCGCCACGCTGGAGGCCTTGTTGCAGGACCGGCTTGCGCGCTACAAACAGCCAAAGGCCTACGAAATCCTGCCCGCGCTGCCGCGCAACACCATGGGCAAGGTGCAAAAGGCCGAACTGCGTGCGCGCTTTGCGCAGCGCTTCACCAACGGAGGACCCGCATGAGCACCGTGAGAGCCGTCATCATCCAGGAAACCGGCGGGCCGGAGGTGCTGAAACTGGTGGACCGCGAGGTTGGCGCGCCGGGGAAGGGCGAGGTCCGTCTGCGCCAGCACGCCTGCGGGCTGAACTACATCGATGTCTATCAGCGCACCGGGCTCTATCCGCTGGCGCTCCCGCACCCCCTGGGGATGGAGGCCGCAGGCGTGGTTGAAGCCGTGGGCGACGGCGTCACCCACCTGAAACCGGGCGACCGCGTGGCCTATGCCGCCGCCCCGCCGGGCGCCTATGCCGAGGCCCGCGTCATGCCCGCCGCGCAGGTCTGCCCGCTGCCCGACGGGATCGATTTCGAGACTGGCGCCGCGATGATGCTGCAGGGGCTGACGGTCGAATACCTGTTCCACCGCACGGTGCCGCTGAAGGCGGGCGATACGGTGCTGTTCCATGCCGCCGCCGGGGGCGTGGGGCTGATCGCCTGCCAATGGGCCCGGGCGCTGGGGATAACGCTGATCGGCACCGCTGGCACAGACGAAAAATGCGCGCTGGCGCTGGACCACGGCGCCGCCCACGCCATCAACTACCGGACCGAGGATTTCGCGGCCCGCGTGAAGGAGATTACGGACGGGCGCGGGGTCGATGCGGTGATGGATTCGGTGGGCAGGGATACGTTCGAAGGCTCGCTCGATTCGCTGCGGCCCGTGGGCATGATGATCAGCTTCGGCAATGCCTCGGGGCCGGTGCCGCCCGTGGATCTGGCCCTGCTGGCGGGCAAGGGCTCGCTCCAGATCACGCGGCCCACTCTGTTTACCCATATCGCCGACCATGCCCGCTGTCAGGAGATGGCGCGGCACCTGTTCGATATGGTGGAAAGCGGCAAGGTGAAGATCACCATCGGCGCGCGGCGGCCGCTCGATCAGGTGGCCGAGGCGCACCGCGCGCTCGAGGCCCGCGCCACCACCGGCGCCACGGTGCTGATCCCCTGAGCGCGCGCCATGCCCGGTCGCGCGCCCGCCCACCAGATCGCCTATGAACGGCTGCGCGACATGGTGCTGTTCGGTCAACTGGCACCGGGGGACGCGGTGACGATCGAGGGGCTGGTGGCGCGGCTGGGCCTCGGTATGACCCCGGTGCGCGAGGCGCTGCGCCGCCTGATCGCCGAAGGCGCGCTGGCCCTTCAAGGCAACCGCCGGGTGCATCTGCCGCGGCTTTCCGGGCGCGAACTGGCCGATCTGGGCTTTGCCCGCGCGGCCATCGAATCGCGGCTGGGCGCGCTGGCGCTGCCCAACGTAACGCCCGCGCTGACCAGTCAGTTGCGCGAGATCGATTCGCAAGTGGATGCCGCCATCGCCGCCGGGGACGTGCCCGCCTATCTGCGCGCCAACCACCGCTTTCACTTCACGCTTTACGCCGCCGCCGGGTCCACCGTGCTGGACGCGCTGGCGCGCTCGCTCTGGCTGCGGGTGGGGCCGTCGCTGCGGGTGGTCTGCACCGGGCCGTCGGGGATCGTGCTGCCGGATAACCACAAGCTGGCGCTGGCGGCGCTGGACGCGAGGGACAGCGCGGCGCTGGAGGCCGCGCTGCGCGCCGATGTACAGCAGGGCGTTGACCAGATCGCCGCCGGGATTGATGCGGGGCTGTTCGGGGTCGCGGGCGGCGGAGCCTTGTCCTGAGGTCGCGCGCGTTGGGGCGGCGGGTCATTTGGGTATTTTCAGCAAGATGAAGCGGGGCCGTGGCAATAGGGTCTTGCCGGGGAATGGGCTGCGGGCGGCGAAAGGGGGCGCGCGGGGAGAATTTGATCAAATTACATTGTTCGCGGTCGGGTTTGATCCTATGCTTCGGGCCAAAGTGATCCGCGCGCCGGTTCGCTGCCTGATCCCAATTGCGGAGCCTTGCCCATGTCCAGCCTTGCCGCCCCCATCGCCAACCACCCGCCCACCGCCGAGTTGCAGGCCCGCGACGCGGCGCATCACATGCACCCGTTCACCGCCAACGGCGAACTGGCCGAGAAGGGCGCGCGGATCATCACGCGGGCCGAGGGCGTGCGCCTGACAGACAGCGACGGGGTGGAACTGATCGACGGGATGTCCGGGCTGTGGTGCGTCAACATCGGCTACGGCCGCCACGAACTCGCCGATGTGGCCGCCCGGCAGATGCGCGAATTGCCCTATTACAACACCTTCTTCCAGACCAGCCACGTTCCCGCCATCGCGCTGGCCGAGAAGCTGGCGGCGCTGGCGCCCGGGGATCTGAACCACGTCTTCTTCGCCTCGGGCGGGTCCGAGGCGAATGACACCAACATCCGCATGGTGCGCCACTACTGGGCGCGCAAGGGCCAGCCGGAAAAGCAGGTCATCATCGCCCGGCGCAACGCCTATCACGGCTCCAGCATGGGCAGCGCCTCGCTCGGCGGGATGGCGGCGATGCACGCGCAAGGGGGAATGCCAATCCCGGGCATCGTGCATATCGACCAGCCGAACTGGTTCCTGGAGGGCGGCGACATGACGCCGGAGGCGTTCGGCATCGAACGCGCGCGGCAACTGGAGGCGAAGATCGCGGAGCTGGGCGCGGACAAGGTCGCCGCCTTCATCGCCGAGCCGGTGCAGGGCGCGGGCGGGGTGATCATTCCGCCGGAAAGCTACTGGCCCGAGATCAAGCGCATCTGCGCCGAGCACGACATCCTGCTGATCGCTGACGAGGTGATCACCGGCTTCGGACGGCTGGGCCACTGGTTCGGCAGCCAGTCCTACGGAATCCAGCCGCATATCATGACCATCGCCAAGGGTCTAAGTTCCGGCTACGCACCCACCGGTGGTTCCATCGTCTGCGACGAAGTGGCCGAGGTCATCGCCGGGGACGAGTTCAACCACGGATACACCTATTCCGGCCATCCGGTAGCCGCCGCCGTGGCGCTGGAAAACCTGCGTATCATCGAGGAAGAAGGAATCGTCGAGCGGGTGCGCGACCATACCGCGCCCTATCTGGCGCAGGTCTGGGCGGGGCTCGCCGATCATCCGCTGGTGGGCGAGGCGGTGAGTCGCGGGCTCATGGCCTCGATCGCGCTGACCCCGGACAAGGCGGCGCGGGCGCGCTTTGCCTCGGACCCCGGGACGGTGGGGTATATCTGCCGCGAGCGGTGTTTTGCCAACAACCTGGTCATGCGCCATGTCGCCGACCGCATGATCATCGCCCCGCCGCTGGTGATCACCCCCGCCGATCTGGATGAGGTGGTGTCCCGCGCGCGCAAGGCGCTGGACGAGACGCACGACATCCTGAGCGAACGCGGGTTGATGCAGGCGGCGGCCTGACGGGGAGTCGGGTTCCTGGCGCCTGAGTAGGCGTGCACCTGTTCGGTCCGGAGCCCACACCAAACCGCCCCCGGGCCGTGCCCACCCACCCACCCCTGCACGCCCCGGGGGCGGTTTGGTGTGGGCGCAATCTGGCCGGGGGATGGACAAAATCCGCTTGCTCACGGTGCTGCAACCGGGGTGATCTGCGGGCAAGCCGGGCCTGCGCCGCTCGGCGTGACGACCGGATGCGCCCGCGCCGTGACACGCCTTTCGCCGGGTTCCGTATCCACCTGCGCCAACGCCACCGCACGGGCGGCGGCATCGACCAGCCGCGCTTCGGCCATGACCGCGCCCAGCACCATGACATGCCGCGCCGGGCGCCAGGCGGCATCGCGGCGCTGGCGCAGCGCTTCCAGCCCGGCCTCGATCTCCAGCAGCAGGTCCAGCGCCGCCGCCGGGCCGGGCAGAGCGCCGTCGATGTGGCCGCGCAGGGCCAGGCGCAGCGATACCTCGCGGCGGTATTCGGCCAGGGCAAACCGCGCCGCAGTGACCAGAAGCTGCGGGCGGCGCAGGGCGTGAATGACGGAAACCGGGTGGTGCATCTGTCTCTCCTTCAACCTGGAAGAGAGTAGTCTGCCATGAACTATGCCGGTGTTGCGCAGGCCCCAACGCCAGCGAACGCAATGCTTAATGGCGTTTAATTATTGAAAGCCATGATCAACCCCGGGGCGGCTGTCGTTAACTGTGCCGTAACCAAAGCAACTGAAGGTTGAATGCTCGGTACCTCTGTATACCCACGAGCAACAAGACGGGAGCGAAGCGTGGCGGAGCTTGAAAACGCCAATATCCGGCAGGTTCGCAAGCTGCCCGAATGGATACCGGATGCGGTGCGGCTGTATCTGTCACACACCAGCGAAGGTCAGTCACTGCGCGCGCTGGCCCGCGAGCGGGGGTGCCACGCGTCCACCATCCTGCGCAAGGTGCGGCGGTTCGAGAACCGGCGCGATGACCCGCTGGTGGACGAGGCGCTGAGCCGTCTGGATTCGACGATGCGCGTTGGCGCAGCGGGGGGTTGCGGCTGCCGTTGCGGGCGGTGCCAGGGGGCAGGCGCGACTTCGGCAACGCACGCTCCGCAGGTTGCGCCATCGCCCGCCGCGCCCGTCGATGCATCGCCTGCGGGCGACCAGCGCCCCAAAGTCGGACGTACCGACCAGGACAAGGACACATCAGCCATGACAGCCGTCTGCCCCAGCGGTGCGGCGCCTCTTGCCGATGCCGACATGATCACCCGTGAAGCTGCGCGCATCCTGCCCTGCCTTGCGCGCAGCGGCGCGCTGCTGGCCATTGCCCCGGATATGGAGAAGGCCGTGGTGCTGCGCGAGGACACCGCGGGCAGGGCGACGCGGCTGGCGGTGCTGGACCGGCACGTGGCCGAGGCCTTCGCGCTCAAGGACTGGATCACCTGCCACCGCCCCGGCCGCGTGGCCAGCTACGCGCTGAGCGGCGCGGGCCGGGCGGAACTGGGACGGCTGGTGGCGATGGGGCAGGCCGAGGCGCCCGCGCAAGACGCGGCCATGGACGAGGAGGAGGGCGCCCGCAAACCGCGCTACGCTGGCACTGAAACCCCGGTGGCGGTGCTGGCCCGGCGGCGCGACCGCGACGGTGCGCCCTTCCTGTCCTCCGATCTGGTGGCCGCCGCCAGCCGGTTGCACGAGGATTTCGAGATCGCGCGCACCGGGGTCGTGGACCCGGAAATCGGCCCCGAGGAGTTTCCTGCCCGGCTGGATGCGGCGCTGTCGGATCGCAGCGTCGCCGGCCGGGCAAAGGGCAGCGCCGCACAGGCGGCGCTGCGACTGGCCGAGGCACTGCGCGAGCTTGGCCCCGGGCTGGCCGACATGGCCCTGCGCTGCTGCTGCTACCACGAGGGGCTGGAAACCGCCGAGCGGCGGCTGGGCTGGTCGGCACGGTCGGGCAAGATCGTGCTGCGTATCGCCCTGCAACGGCTGCGGCGGCATTATCAGAGCCAGCGGCAGGAGGCCGACCTGATCGGCTGACCAATGGGCGTCAGCGCATCCCCATGCCCAGATGCATCAGCCCGTGCCGCACGGGTGCTGCGGCATACATCAGGTCCAGCACCCGCGCGCGCAGGTCGCGCAGCGGCTGCGCCCCGGCCATCGATGCGCGGTTCAGCACATCCACCCCGGCCACGCGGGCCTGTACCTCAGGCCAGCGGCGGCGATGATACTGCGCCAGCATCGTGCGGTTGCCCAGGGTTTCCGGCGTGGCCAGTTCCAGCAGCACGCGCAGATCGGCCAGCGACATGTTCAGCCCCTGCGCGCCGATGGGCGGGACGACATGCGCGGCTTCGGCCATCAAGGCCACGCGCTCGGCGTCGAAGCGTTCGGCGATCTGGCTGATGATCGGCCATGCGGTCAGCGCCGAGGCCAGTTTCAGCGGCCCGAAGAGCCCGCCCGAACGCGCCGTCATCTCGGCCTCGAACGCCGGGGCAGGGAGCGCCTGCAGCCGCGCCACCTCGGGGCCGCGCTCCATCCAGACGACGGCCGAACAGGGCTGGCCATCGCGGTCGGGCAGGGGGACGAGGGTGAAGGGCCCGCCGGAGCGGTGAATCTCGGTCGAGACGTTTTCGTGCGGCACCGGGTGGGTCACGGCAAAGGCCAGCGCCTTCTGCCCGTAGCGCATGGTGTGCACGCTGATTCCCAGCGCGTTGCGAAGCGGCGAGTTGCGTCCATCTGCAGCGACCACCAGCCGGGCCGCCGCGCTGGTGCCATCGCTCAGCCGCACCAGTCCCTTGGTTTCGCGCGTGGTGATGCCTGCCGAACCGACCCCGGGGCGAAAATCCACGTTCGGCAGTTCCGTCAGCCGCGCCAGCAATTCGCGGCTGAGCAGCCAGTTGGGCAGGTTCCAGCCAAAGGGCTGGTCCGAGACATCGGCGGCGTCGAAGTCGTGGCTGACGCGTGCTATCGGTTCCACCCCTCCGGCATCGACGATCCGCATGACCTGCAACGGCATGGCGTGGGGTGCCAACCGGTCCCAGACCCCGGCACGTTCCAGCACCGGGATCGACGGCTGCAGAAACGCGGTGGTGCGCAGGTCGGCGCCCGTCGACGCGGCATCCGTGACCGGCGGGGCAGGGTCGACGCAAAGCACGCTGAAACCGGCGCTGCCAAAGGCCGCCGCGGCGCTGAGCCCGGCGATGCCGCCGCCCGAGATCACGATGTCATGGGTTGCGCGCATTGTCCGGCTTTCTTTCAAGTGGTCAGCGCCCAAGCTCTAACGACCCGTGGCGATCATCAGCACCAGGATGAGCATGATCACCGTGGCGGGCAGCATAACGGCCACCAGTCCTGGCAGACCATAGTTCATGGAGGCGATCACCACGGCGTTGAGAAACACCAGCAACGCGGCCCAGATCGGCCAGGGCTCTTCGGCGTTGCGCCAGTGCCGGGGGTTGCGTGCGGTCTCGGTGCGGGTTTCGGTTGTGTCGGTCATGGCATCTCCGTTTCTGGACATGCCCCGGACCTAGGAGGCGCCATGCTGCCCCGCAGCATGGCAGTTTGCCGCAGTGTGCGGCCCGCAGGTCGCAGGCCGCCGCGGTGCGTCAGCCCAGCACCACGCGCGTCATCACCGCCAGCACAACGAAAGTCAGAACCAGCCCCAGAATCGTCAGCCCGGCCAGCCCACCGAAGGCCAGGCTTCCGACGATCAGCAGGACAGCGACCAGAACGGCGATCCAGATGCCCCAGGGTTCGGGCTCGCGTTGCGGGGCGGGGCGGGGGGTGGTCTTGGCCATGGCAGGCTCCTTTGGATCCATATCGCGCGCGTCCCGGCTCTTATGCCACGGCGGCGGGGGCTGCGGCAATATGCCCCTCAGCGCAGCAGTTGCGACAGAAAGCCGCCCAGATCGTCAGTGTGGTGCTCGATATGCGGGGCGGCGTGGGGTTCGGGCGCCACATGGACGGTGCGCATCCCCATGGCATGGGGCGCGGCCAGGTTGCGCGGGTCGTCCTCGAACATCGCCGCGGCGCCGGGGTCGATGGCGTCGATCGCAAAGACCGCCTCGAACGCCGCGCGCTCGGGCTTGGGGCGATAGCCCGCGTGCTCGACGCCATAGACCGCATCGAACAGGCCCGAAAGCCCGCGCCCTTCCAGCACCCGCTCGGCGTATGGGCCGGAGCCGTTCGTGTAGACGACGCGCCGACCGGGCAGGGCGCCGATCCGGGCGCGCAGGTCCGGGTCGGGGGTCAGGGCCGAGAAATCTATGTCATGGACCATTTCCAGGTAGTGCCCGGGCGCCATGTCATGCTCGCGCATCAGCCCGGCCAGCGTGGTGCCGTGCTCCATCCAGTATTGATGGCGCAGGCGGCTGGCGGTGCCTCGGTCCACGCGCAGGGCTTCCATGATGAAGAGGGTCATTCGCCGATCGATCTGGTCGAACAGGCGGGTTTCCGGCGAATAAAGGGTGTTGTCCAGGTCGAACACCCAGGTCTGCACGTGTGTGAAGCGGTCTGCGGGCATGGTGGGCGATGTAGCGCGGGGGTGGGCGGCGCGCAACCGCGCGCGCATCTTGATGCTTGCACCTGTGCGGCTGCGCGGGGCATTGTGGCGCTGAAGTCAGCCGCAGGGGTGCCATGAGCGACATCAAGACCCAGACCGACGCCTATTCGCTGATCCTCGATGCCATTGACGTGGGCATCTACAAGCCCGGCGCGCGGCTGGTGGAATCGGAACTTGCGGAACGCTTCGGCGTGTCGCGCACGCCGATCCGCGAGGCGTTGCAGCGGCTGGAAACGCAGTCGCTGCTGACCCGGGACGGGCGGTCGCTGATTGTCGCCTCGCTGGATCACAACCAGTTGGCGGAGCTTTATGTGGTGCGTGCGGAACTGGAAGGGTTGGCGGCGCGGCTGGCGGCGCGGCATGCCACGGCCGAGGAGGTGCGCGTGCTGCGCGGGATGGTCGAGGAGGATCGCCGCCTGCTGGACGACCCCGAGGCCATGAGCCGCGCCAACCGCCGGTTTCACAAGCAGATCCACCTGGCCTCGCACAACCGCTATCTGGTCCAGCAACTGGATCTGGTGCACCGCTCCATGGCGCTGCTGGCCAGCACCTCGATCGCGGCCGAGGGACGGCCGAGCGAGACCGTGGCCGAACACAGCGCCATCACCGAGGCGATTGCCGCAGGCGATGGCGAAGCCGCGTATCAGGCGCTGAAGGACCACATCTCGCGCGCCTTCGAGACGCGGCTGAAGCTTGACAGCATGAGCGCGCAGCGCGCGGGGCTGTAGCGGGATCGCCAGAAGCGCCCCCAAGCCGCGCCCACCCACCCTGCGCGCCTCGGGGGCGCTTTTCCTGCGCATTGCGCCGGAACGGGCTGATCCGCCCGGCGGCCTGCTGCTGACCGAACTGTGAGCGCCGCCGGTGACTGCGACCGCATGATGCAGTTTGCCACTGGGAGAAACTGGCATATAACTCCGCCATGATCGTGGAAATCGGACATTTCGCGCTGATCCTCGCCTTCGCGGTGGCGCTCGCGCAATCCCTGGTGCCGCTGGTGGGCGCTCACAAGGGCTGGTCGGACTGGATGGCGGTGGGGCGGCCCATGGCCTCGGCGCAGTTTTTCCTGGTCGCCATCAGTTTCCTGGCGCTGACCTGGGCCTTCGTGACCTCGGATTTTTCGGTGCAACTGGTGGTGGCGAATTCGCACACCGCGAAGCCGCTGATCTACAAGATTTCGGGTGTGTGGGGGAATCACGAAGGGTCCATGCTGCTGTGGATCCTGATCCTGACGCTGTTCGGGGCCTCGGCGGCGTGGTTCGGGTCGAATCTGCCGGCCACGTTGCAGGCCCGCGTGCTGGCGGTGCAATCCTCGATCACCGCGGCCTTCATGGCCTTTACCATCTTCACCTCGAACCCGTTCGACCGGATGGCCTTTCCGCCGTTTGACGGGCGCGATCTGAACCCGTTGTTGCAGGACCCGGCATTGGCCCTGCACCCGCCGTTCCTCTATCTGGGCTATGTTGGTCTGAGCATGGCGTTCAGCTTTGCCGTGGCGGCGCTGATCGAGGGGCGGGTGGATGCCGCCTGGGGCCGCTGGGTGCGGCCCTGGACGCTGGCGGCCTGGGTGTTCCTGACCATCGGCATCGCGCTGGGCTCGTGGTGGGCTTATTATGAACTCGGCTGGGGGGGCTTCTGGTTCTGGGACCCGGTGGAGAACGCCTCGCTCATGCCATGGCTGTTTGCCGCAGCGCTGCTGCACTCGGCCATCGTGGTGGAAAAGCGCGAGGCGCTCAAAAGCTGGACCATCCTGCTGGCGATCCTGGCCTTCGGGTTCTCGCTCATCGGCACGTTCATCGTGCGCTCGGGGCTGCTGACCTCGGTCCATGCGTTCGCCATGGACCCGGAGCGCGGGGTGTTCATCCTGATGATCCTGGGCGTGTTCATGGGCGGCGCGCTGACGTTGTTCGCCGCCCGGGCGAACGTGATGGAGGCGAAGGGCGTCTTCTCCACCGTCAGCCGCGAATCGGCACTGGTGGTCAACAACGTGCTGCTGGCGGTGTCGTCCTTCGTGGTCTTTGTCGGCACCATGTGGCCGCTCATCGCCGAGATGCTGTTCGACCGGGTGCTCTCGGTCGGCCCGCCGTTCTTCAACATGGCCTTCACGCCCTTCATGGTCGCGCTGGCGATGGTGCTTCCCATCGGCGCCATGCTGCCGTGGAAGCGCGGCAACCTGACGCGCACGGCGCGGCCGCTTGCCGGGCTGGCGGTGTTTTCGGTCGCCATGGGTGCGCTGGTCTGGAGCCTGCAGACCGGCATGTCGATGCTGGTGCCCGTGGGCGTGGCGCTGGCGGTCTGGGTGGTGCTGGGCGCGGGCGCGGACCTGTGGTCGCGCACCGGGCGCGGCGCCTTTGCGGGGCGGTTGCGGCGGCTGGGACGGCTGCCGCGCGCCGACTGGGGCAAGGCGACGGCGCATTCCGGATTGGGTGTCGCGGTGTTCGCGGTGGCGGCCCTCATGGGCTGGGAAACCGAGGATATCCGCGTGGTCCGTGATGGTGAGACCTGGCGTGTGGGCGCCTATGAGCTGACCCTTACGGATGTGCAGCAGGTTCAGGGGCCGAATTTCACCTCGACCATGGCGCTCGTAGATTTCGAGCGCGACGATGGCGTGAGCGGGCAGGTGCGCCCCGAAAAGCGGATCTATCCCGCCGCCGGGATGCCGACGACGCAGGTGGGGCTGCGCTACGGGCTGACGCATGACCTTTATGTCGTCATGGGCGATCCGCAGGACGGCGGTGGCTGGGCGATCCGCACGCACTTGAAGCCCTTTGCCAACTGGTTGTGGTTCGGCTGCGCGCTGATGGCGCTGGGGGGGCTCCTGAGCCTGACGGATCGGCGCTACCGTGTGGCGGCGGGGGCGGCCAAGAGCGGTGGACGGCGCGGTGACGGCCCGCCCAGTGACAGGCCGCCCAGTGACAGGCCGCGCAGTGACACGGTGCCGGCGGAATGAGCGGGCTGCGGGCATGGGGCGCGGCGCTGATGCTGGCGCTTGCACTGACCGGGGCTCCGGCGGTGGCGGGGCCGCAGCCGGACGAGATCCTGGACGACCCGGCGCTGGAAGCGCGGGCGCGGGCGCTGTCGGCCGATCTGCGCTGCATGGTCTGCCGCAACGAGAGCATCGACGAATCGAACGCCGATCTGGCCCGTGACATGCGGCTGCTGGTGCGCGAACGGATCGAGGAAGGGGATACCGACGCGGAGGTGCTGGCTTTCGTGGTCGAGCGCTACGGCGAGTTCGTGTTGCTGCGCCCCACCACTGACGGCGCCAACTTGATCCTGTGGATCAGCGCGCCGGCCATGCTGCTGCTGGCGCTGATTGCCGCCGGTGTCTACCTGCGCCGCCGTGAAGGCGCGCCCGAGATCGGCGCGGATGATCTGTCCGAGGAAGAGCGCGCTCGGCTCGACGCGCTCCTGCGGGAGCGTGGCTGAAGCCGAGACCGGGTAAGGGGGGCTGTCTGCCCCCCTCTGGCCCGTTCCGGGCCATTCACCCCCCGAGGATATTTTTGCACAGATGATGATGGCAGGGGACGGTGTGACGCAGGGTGCGGCTTTCGCCTCGGCCTTGGGCGTGGTTATGGTGTCGCCGGATGCAGGCGGCAGCGGGAAAGGGCGTTGGCATGGAGTATGTGACCCTGCGGGTCGACTGGGACGGCGACGTGGTGGTGATCACGCTGCACCGCCCCGAGGTGATGAATGCGCTTGACGCGCAGATGCGGGCCGAGTTGCGCGCCGCACTGCGCGAAGAGGGCGCGCGGGCGCGCTGTGTGGTGCTGACCGGGGCGGGGCGGGCGTTCTGTTCGGGGCAGGATCTGGGCCAGGAGGCGGATGTGACCGACCTCGATCTGGAGCGTGTCCTGCGCGAGGAATATGAGCCGCTATTGCGCGCGATCTGGGACTGCCCGGCGCCGGTGCTGGCCGCGGTCAACGGTGCGGCCGCCGGGGCGGGGGCGAATCTGGCGCTGGCGGCGGATGTGGTGATCGCCGCCGAGAGCGCGGCCTTCGTGCAGGCCTTCAGCCGGATCGGGCTGGTCCCCGATGCGGGTGGCACCTACTGGCTGCCCCGGCAGGTGGGGTTTGCCCGCGCCATGGGGGCCATGCTGTTCGCCGAGCGGATCGAGGCGCGCCGCGCCGCTGACTGGGGCATGATCTGGGAGGCGGTGGCCGACGACGCATTCGACGCGGTCTGGCGCGCGCGGGCACGCACGCTGGCCGAGGGGCCGACCGTGGCCTATGGCCGTGTCCGCAAGCTTCTGCGGGCCTCCATGTCCAGCGATCTGGACGGCCAGCTTGCCCGCGAGGCCGAGGCGCAGGGCGATTGCGGTCGGTCGCGCGATTTTCGCGAAGGCGTGATGGCGTTTCTGGAAAAGCGCCCGGCGGAATTCGAGGGGCGCTGAGGCGCGACCCCGGGCTGCGCGCACAGGGTCTGTGCGGCGCGTCCGCACCCTTTCCCCCGCCCGCGCGATGGTCTATCTGGCACGCGAAGCCCCGGAGGTGCGCCATGCGTTTCGAAACACCCGGCCCGGTCGAGGATGATTGGCGCGATGCCATCTCGCCGCTGGAGGAGATCATCGAGGATGCCCGCAACGGGCGGATGTTCATCCTTGTCGATCACGAGGACCGCGAGAACGAGGGCGATCTGGTCATCCCCGCGCAGATGGCCACGCCCGAGGCGATCAACTTCATGGCCGCTCATGGGCGTGGGTTGATCTGTCTGGCACTCCCCGGCGAGCGGATCGATGCGCTGGGCCTGCCGCTGATGGCGTCCAGCAACTCTTCGCGCCATGAAACCGCCTTCACGGTGTCAATCGAGGCGCGCGAAGGTGTCTCCACCGGCATTTCCGCCCATGACCGGGCGCGCACCGTGGCCGTGGCCATCGACCCGGGCAAGGGGGCCGAGGATATCGCCACGCCGGGCCATGTCTTTCCCCTGCGCGCGCGCGAGGGCGGCGTGCTGGTCCGCGCGGGCCATACCGAGGCGGCGGTGGACGTTGCCCGGCTGGCGGGGCTGAACGCATCCGGCGTGATCTGCGAGATCATGAACGAGGACGGCTCCATGGCGCGGCTGCCGGATCTGGTGGCCTTTGCCCAGAAACACGGGCTGAAGATCGGCACCATCAGCGACCTGATCGCCTATCGCCGCCGCCATGACAACCTTGTCCGGGTGATCGAGGAGCGGCAGATCACGTCCGAATTCGGCGGCGACTGGACCCTGCGCATCTATGCCGACACCACCCATGGCGCCGAGCATGTTGTGCTGATCAAGGGCGATGTGGCGGGCGAGGCGCCGGTGCCGGTCCGGATGCACGCCTTCGATCCGCTGCTGGACATGGTGGGGATCGGCGGGCCGGGGCGTGCAAATGAATTCACCGACGCCATGGAGCTGATCGCCGAGGAAGGGCGCGGCGTGCTGGTGCTCCTGCGCGATACGGCGATGAAGATGACGAGCGGCGAGAGCGCCTCGCCCCAGACCCTGCGGCAATACGGGCTGGGCGCGCAGATCCTGTCGTCGCTGGGGCTGCAGGAGTTGATCCTGCTGACCAACTCGGCCACACCGAAGGTGGTGGGGCTGGACGGCTATGGCCTGTCCATCGTCGGCACCCGCAAGATCCCCTCACGGAGGGCCTGAACATGGCCGGACCCAGTCACTATTCCCTGCCGCTGCCGGAGTTCGACGCGCCGGTGAAGGTGCTGATCGCCGTGGCGCCGTTCTACCGCGACATTGCCGACCACCTGATCGCCGGGGCACGCGCGACACTGGAGCGGGCCGGGGCCACGCACGACCTGATCGAGGTGCCGGGCGCGCTGGAGCTGCCCGTCGCCATCGCGCAGGCCTACCGGCGTTCGAACTTCGACGGGTTTGTGGCGTTGGGCTGCGTGATCCGGGGCGAGACCACGCATTACGAAACCGTGTGCAACGATAGTTCGCGCGGGCTGATGCTGCTGGGTCTGCAGGGCGCCTGCGTGGGTAATGGTATCCTGACGGTGGAAAACCACGCGCAGGCGCTCGTGCGCGCCGACCCGGACCAGCAGGACAAGGGCGGCGGCGCAGCGGCGGCGGCGCTGCATCTGGTGGCGCTGGACCGCCGCTGGGGGCGGCCGAAGGGGAGCGTGGGCTTTCGCCCGGCATCCGAGAACATCCAGCTTGCCGGGGATGGCAAGGGTGATGGCAGCGGGGGCACGGCATGAGCGCGCCAGAAGGCAAGGCTTCAGGGGGTAATTCGCGCGGGGGCAAGCCGCGCCCGGATGCCGCGGCGCGCCGCTCGCTCAACGGGGCCGCGCGGTTCTACGCCGTGCAGGCGCTCTTTCAGATGGAGACCTCGGGCCAGACCATCGACGCCGTCACCGCCGAGTTCGAGGCGCACCGGATCGGCGCCGAGACGCCCGAGGAAAACTGGGTCGAGGCCAACCGCACCCTGTTCCGCAAGCTGGTGGACACGGCCGTGGATCGACAGGCCCAGATCGACCAGTTGACCGACCGCGCGCTGGTGGCGAAGTGGCCCATTGCCCGGATCGACCCCACGTTGCGGGCGCTGTTCCGGGCCGCGGGGGCCGAGATGCTGAACGCCAGCACGCCCGCGCGCGTGGTGATCACCGAATACGTGGATATCGCGGCGGCGTTCTTCCCCGAGGGGCGCGAGACGTCATTCGTGAACGCGGTTCTGGACCATATGGCCCGCGCCCTGCGCGGGGATGGGGCGCGCTGAGCCTTGCGCGCAGCGGGTTGATGCATCGGTGCGGGCGGTCGGCGGGCGTTTGGATATGTCGCCCGTATGCCACTGTACGCAACAAGATTGCCACACAAGGCGAAGCGTTTACAAATTTACAGTCCTGGCAGGTGTAAATCCGGCGCTTTACGCCGTGACCTGAATTTCCGTGCATTCGCGCGCGATGACGCCTACGTCTGTCCTCAGCAACGCATGTCGCGTTATGCAAGGAGGGTGAACAATGGCATACAACGTTTTGATTTTGGGCGCGTCTTACGGATCGCTGCTGGGCACAAAGCTGCTGATGGCCGGTCATGACGTGACGCTTGTGTGCCGCCAATCCACCGCCGATGTGATCAATGCCGACGGGACCGAGGTCCGCATCAAGCTGCGCGGCGAGGCGGAGCATCGCGCGTTCCGGTCGGGTGACCTGCCGGGTCGTCTGGATGCCGCCGCCCCCGGTTCGGTGAAGGTCGACGACTACGACATGGTCGCGCTGGCCATGTCCGAGCCGCAGTATGGGTCCGAGGATATTCGTGCGCTCCTGCGTCGGGTCGCGGCCGCCGAACTGCCCTGCCTGTCGATCATGAACATGCCGCCGCTGCCCTTCCTGGCGCGGATCGAGGGGCTGGACGCCAAGCTTCTGGAGCCCTGCTTCGCCGCGCCCGAGATCTGGGCGCAGTTCAAGCCGGGGCTGGTGTCGCTGTGCAGCCCGGACCCGCAGGCCTTCCGCCCGCCGGAGGAGAAGAACAATGTTCTGCACGTGGGCCTGCCCACGAACTTCAAGGCCGCGCCCTTTGCCGATGACGCGCATAACGCCATGCTGCGCGAAATGGCCGAGGGGATCGAGGCGCTGCGCGTGGATGGCCAGGACGTGCCGGTAAAGCTGCGCGTGCACGATTCGCTCTTCGTGCCCTTCGCCAAATGGGCGATGCTGCTGACCGGGAACTACCGCGCGGTGCTGCCCGTTGGCTCGCAGCCGATCCGCGAGGCCGTGCACGGCGATCTGGACCTGTCGCGCAGGATCTATGAACTGGTCAACCAGATCGTGGTGAAACTGGGCGCGGCCGAGAGCGATCTGGTGCCGTTCGAGAAATACGCCAAGGCCGCCGAAGGGCTGCTGAAGCCGTCGTCGGCGGCGCGCGCCATCGACGCCGGTTCGGCGCAGATCGAACGTGTGGACCTGCTGGTGAAGCTGATCGCCGACCAGATCGGCATGGGTTCGCCGCTGCTGGACGAGACCGTGGCGCGCGTCAACGCGCGCCTTGCCGAAAACCAGCGCGAGGCCGCCTGACCCGGCATTCCACCCGTTCGACCATGGACCCCCGCGCTGCCCCTCGGCGCGGGGGTTTCCTGTGGCGCCCTGCCATGCGGGGCGCAGCCTGACGGCGTTCGGCCCCCGCCGCGCGCTCAGAGCGCCCCGAATTTCGCCTCCAGATAGTCCAGCAGCGGCCCTTCGTCCGGGGTGAAGCCGCAAGCAGCTTCGATTGTGGCACGCGGCTCGCGCAGGGCGCCGAAGCGCTGCAGGCGTTCGCGCAGCCAGCCGGTGGGCGCGCTCAGATCGCCGCGCGCGAGGTCCGCGTCCAGCTCCGGCAGATCGGCCTGCATCGCCTTGAACAGACAACCGGCGTAGACATTGCCCAGCGTGTAGGTCGGGAAGTACCCGAAAAGCCCTGCCGACCAGTGCACGTCCTGCAGGATGCCGTTGGCGGGCCGGTCCACGGGGGTGCCGAAATCCGCCTCGAACCGGGTGTTCCAGGCGTCCTCCAGATCGTCGGCCTCCAACTCCCCGCGCAGAAGGTCGCGTTCCAGATCGAAGCGCAACATGATGTGCAGGTTGTAGTGTATCTCGTCGGCCTCGGTCCGGATGTAGCCCGCATGCACCCGGTTCACCGCGCGGTAAAAGGCGTCCGCGTCATGCAGGTTCAGCGGCCCGAACTCGGCGTGCATCTGATCGAACAGCCAGCCGGTGAAGGCGCGCGAGCGGCCGAGCTGGTTTTCATAGATCCGGCTCTGGCTTTCATGCACCCCCATGGACACCCCGCGCCCCAGCGGCGAGAGCGCGTGCGCGGCATCCACCCCTTGCTCATAGGCGGCGTGGCCGACCTCGTGCACGGTGGAGTAGAAGCAGTTGAAGGGCTCTGTCTCGACCACGCGGGTGGTGATGCGCACATCCTCGCCGTGGCCGGCGCAGAACGGGTGAACAGTCAGGTCCAGCCGCCCGTGGGCGAAGTCATAGCCAAAGGTCTCGGCCAGCTTGCGGGCGATGCGCAACTGCGCGTCCTGAGGGAAAGTGCCGCGCAGGGGTTCCGGCGCCGGGCGGGCGAGGGTCGCCTCGCGCAGCGCCACCAGCCGCGGGCGCATCCGGTCGAACATGGCGGCCGTTTCCGCACCCGAGGCGCCGGGTTCGTAGTCCTGCATCAGCGCGTCATAAAGGTCGCCCCCGTTCGCGAGCGCCGCCGCTTCCTCGCGCCGCAGCGCCACCACCTGGCGCAGCACCGGCAGAAAGGCCGCCACATCGTCATCGCGCCGCGCCTGGGACCAGATTTCCTGCCCCATGGCGGTGACGCGGGCGAGTTCCGCCGCCAGCCGCGCGGGCACGCGGGTGTTGCGGGCATAGCTGCGACGGAGTTCGCGCAGGGCGGCTTGTCCGGCCGCGTCCGGCGCCTCGGCCGCTTCCAGCCAGTCGCCGATGCGCGGGTCGGTGCGGCGGTCGTGCAGGACGGTTTCCAGGGCGGCCAGTTCCTCGGACCGCAGGTGCGCCGCGCCGTGGGGCATCATCGTGCGCTGGTCCCAGCCCAGCCGCGTCATCACATTGTCCAGCGCCGCCGTTTCGCGGGCGTGGGCCATCAGGTCGTCGAATGCGGTCATGCGCGGGGCCTTTCGGGTCTTGGAGTGGCGTTTGCGCCGACCCTAGAGGGTTCGCCGGAAAGGTTGAAGCCAAGATGCAGGCGTGGCCCGGCGCGGTGGTTTCATTATCCTGTGCGCGCACGATGCGCTTGGTCAGGCCGCGCGACGCGTAGCGGAGAGGGGGGACGCGCGTCGATCAGCGAGGGCGGGGAAAGGATGGTGCTGCGAGAGAGGATCGAACTCTCGGCCTCACCCTTACCAAGGGTGTGCTCTACCACTGAGCTACCGCAGCATCGGTTCCGGGCGTGGGATTAGTCGGAAACCGGAGGGCATGCAAGCGCAATCTGGACGGTTTTTCCGGCTTGCGCTAGGAAGGGCGCCATGTCAGGACCTCGCTTCCCGGACCGGCCCGCGCCGCCAGCCAAACGCCCGCCCGAAGACCCGCGCAAGGCGCGGCTGAAGGCGGCGCTGAAGGCCAATATCGCGCGCCGCAAGGCGCAGGCCGCCGCGCGCGGCACCCCTGATACGAACCGAAAAGACGGCCCCGATACGGACTAGAAAGGCGCGCCCATGGACTCGATCGTCGTCACCGGCAACGGGCCGCTGGAGGGGGAAATCCCCATTGCCGGGGCCAAGAACGCGTGCCTTGCGCTGATGCCGGCCACACTTCTGACCGACGCGCCGCTGACGCTGACCAACGCGCCGCGGCTGTCAGATATCCGCACCATGACCGCGCTGCTGGAATCGCTGGGGGTTGAAGTGGCCGCGTTGCAGGGCGGGCAGGTGCTGGCGCTGTCCAGTCACGCGCTGGACAGCGAGCGCGCCGATTACGACATCGTGCGCAAGATGCGCGCCTCGATCCTGGTGCTGGGGCCCTTGCTGGCGCGGCACGGGCGGGCCGAGGTGTCGCTTCCGGGAGGCTGCGCCATCGGCGCGCGGCCCGTGGACCTGCATCTGCGTGCGCTGGAGGCGATGGGCGCGGAACTGGACCTGCGCGACGGCTATGTCCACGCCCGCGCGCCGGGCGGGCTGAGAGGCGCCACGTTCGAATTCCCGCTGGTTTCGGTCGGCGCCACGGAAAACGCGCTCATGGCGGCGACGCTCGCGCGCGGGACAACGGTGCTGAAGAACGCCGCGCGCGAGCCCGAGATCGTGGACCTTGCGCACTGCCTGCGCCGCATGGGCGCGCGGATCGAAGGCGAGGGGACCTCGACCATCACCATCGAGGGGGTGGACGCGCTGGACAGCGCGACGCATCCGGTGGTCGCCGACCGGATCGAACTCGGCACCTTCATGCTGGCCCCCGCCATCGCGGGCGGGTCGGTGGAATGCCTGGGCGGGCGGCTGGATCTGGTGCAGGCCTTCGTGGACAAGCTGGCGGAAACCGGGGTCGAAGTGACCGAGACCGAGCGCGGCCTGCGTGTCACCCGCACCAATGACCGGGTGCGCGCCGCCAATGTGGTGACCGAACCCTTCCCCGGCTTTCCCACCGACCTGCAGGCGCAGTTCATGGCGCTGATGTGCATCGCCGACGGGACGGCGGTGCTGGAGGAACGCATATTCGAGAACCGCTTCATGCACGCGCCCGAACTCCTGCGCATGGGCGCGCAGATAGAGGTGCACGGCGGCACCGCCACGGTCACCGGGGTCGAGCGGCTGCGCGGCGCGCCGGTGATGGCGACGGATCTGCGCGCCTCGGTCTCGTTGATCCTGGCTGGCCTCGCGGCCGAGGGCGAAACCTTGCTCAGCCGTGTCTATCACCTGGACCGGGGCTATGAGCGGATCGAGGAAAAGCTGCGCGGCTGCGGCGCGCGGGTCGAACGGGTGAGGGGCTAGGCCATGGCGGATGCACGGTTTGAAGACGCCGGTGAGGCCCCCGTGCGCCTGCGCGCGCTGGATGCCGAGGATCTGAAGGTGATCGCCGCGCTGGTGCAGGATTCGGTGTTCCCGGTGACCGAGATGACATTCGACCGCCGCCGCCGCCGCTTCGCGGTGCTCTTGAACCGTTTCCGCTGGGAGCGCACCGCCCGCCCGCCGGAGCGGGTGCAGAGTCTCTTGATCGTCAATGATGTGATGGCCGCGGCCACGCAGGGCCTGGACCTGTCGGAGCGGGACACGGTGCTGTCGCTCCTGTCGCTGGAATTCACGCCCGGCGAGGATGGTACTGGCACGCTGGACCTGCTGCTGGCGGGCGACGGGGCGGTGCGGCTGTCGGTGGAATGCGTGGACCTGGCCTTGCGCGACGTGACGCGGCCCTATGTGGCGCCCTCGGGGAAGGTGCCTTCGCACCCGCTCGATGACGGAGACACCTGAATGCCGCAATTCCTGAACGCCGCCGGCCCGGGGTTCGAGGCCAATTTCGCAGCGCTGCTGTCCGCCAAGCGCGAGGATGCGCCGGATGTGGATGACGCGGTGGCCGCGATCATCGCCGATGTGCGTGCGCGCGGCGATGCGGCGCTGATCGAACTGACCGCGCGCTTCGACCGGCTGGACCTGACGCCCGAGACGCTGGCATTTTCCGTCGAGGAGATCGAGGAGCATTGCGCCCGCGTCCCGCCCGAGGATCGCGCCGCGCTGGAACTGGCGGCCGAGCGCATCCGTGCCTATCATGAGCGCCAGATGCCCGCCGACGCCCGCTGGACCGACGCCACCGGCGCCGATCTGGGCTGGCGCTGGTCGGCGGTCGGGGCGGCGGGGCTCTATGTGCCCGGCGGGCTGGCCAGCTACCCGTCCTCGGTGTTGATGAATGCCATCCCGGCGCGCGTGGCCGGGGTGGAGCGGCTGGAAATCGCCTGTCCCACGCCGGAGGGCGTGGTGAATCCGCTGGTGCTGCTGGCCGCACGGCTTGCGGGCGTTGACACCGTCTGGCGCATCGGCGGCGCGCAGGCGATTGCGGCGCTGGCCTATGGAACCGAAACCATCCCCCCGGTGGACAAGATCACAGGGCCGGGCAACGCCTATGTCGCCGCCGCCAAGCGCCGGGTGTTCGGGCGCGTGGGCATCGACATGATCGCCGGGCCGTCCGAGATTCTGATCATTGCCGATGCCGACAATGACCCCGACTGGATCGCGCTGGACCTTTTGTCCCAGGCCGAGCATGACGAAAGCGCGCAGGCGCTGTTGATCACCACCGATGCCGGTTTCGGTCAAAAGGTTGCGGCGGCGGTCGAAAAACGGCTGGAAACGCTGGAGCGTCGCGCCATCGCCGGGGCAAGCTGGCGCGACTTCGGCGCGGTGATCGTGGTGGACACGCTGACGCAGGCGGCGGCACTTTCCGACCGGATCGCGCCCGAGCACCTGGAGCTTTGCGTCGCCGACCCCGAGGCGCTGCTGACCCGCATCCGCCACGCGGGCGCCGTTTTCCTGGGCCCCTTGACGCCCGAGGCGGTGGGCGACTACATCGGCGGGCCGAACCATGTGCTGCCCACGGCGCGTTCGGCGCGGTTTTCCAGCGGGCTGTCGGTGCTGGATTTCCTCAAACGCACCACCATCGCCCGCATGACCCCCGAAGCGCTGGCCGCCATCGGCCCCGCGGGCGAGCGGCTGGCGCAATCCGAAAGCCTGGAAGCGCACGGGCTGAGCATCCGCGCGCGTCTGGATCGGCTGAACCGGGGCTGAGCGCAGCGGAGCCTGCAGGGGCAGGCAGGCTGCCGTTTCGTCGGGCAGCGCGCGGGCTGCGACGGTATACCACGGAACACAATCCCCTGGATTGCGCCGATTCCCCCCCTGTCCGAGTTGACCGGACCGAGGGGTGAGAGTAGATCAGTCACAGACGAAGCCATGCCGTACTGCGGCGAAGCGCCGAAGGAGGCCGCCTTGGAAGAACTGCTCAGGTCTTATCTGCCGATCCTGATTTTCCTCGGCATTGCCGTCGGGCTGGGGCTGGTGCTGCTCCTGTCGGCCATCATCATCGCCGTGCGCAACCCGGACCCGGAAAAGGTCTCGGCCTATGAATGCGGGTTCAACGCCTTCGACGACGCGCGGATGAAATTCGATGTGCGCTTCTATCTGGTGGCGATCCTGTTCATCATCTTCGACCTGGAAATCGCCTTCCTCTTCCCCTGGGCCGTGGCCTTTGGCGAGATGAGCATGACCGCCTTCTGGTCAATGATGGTGTTCCTGGCCATCCTCACCGTGGGCTTCGCCTATGAATGGAAGAAAGGAGCGCTGGAATGGGAGTGAGCACGAGCGTGAACACCGCTGGCGCCGACCGTGAGGTCGCCACGCAGGACCTGAACCGCGAGTTGCAGGACAAGGGTTTCCTGCTCACCTCGACCGAGGATATCATCAACTGGGCCCGTAATGGCTCGCTGCACTGGATGACCTTCGGGCTGGCCTGCTGCGCGGTCGAGATGATGCACACCTCCATGCCGCGCTACGACGTGGAGCGCTTCGGCACCGCGCCGCGCGCCTCGCCCCGCCAGTCGGACCTGATGATCGTCGCCGGCACGCTGACGAACAAGATGGCGCCGGCGCTGCGCAAGGTCTACGACCAGATGCCCGAGCCGCGCTACGTGATCTCCATGGGCTCCTGCGCCAATGGCGGCGGCTACTACCACTACAGCTATTCCGTGGTGCGCGGCTGTGACCGGATCGTGCCGGTGGACATCTACGTTCCGGGCTGCCCGCCGACGGCCGAAGCGCTGCTTTACGGCATCCTCCAGCTTCAGCGCAAGATTCGCCGCACCGGCACGCTGGTCCGGTAAGGAGAGCATGGCATGACCGAAGCCCACACCGAAGCCATGACCGAGGCGCTGGCCGAGCTTGCAGAGCATCTGGCGCAGCGTCAGCCCGAAGTCCTGCGCGACCACGTGATGACCCATGGCGAACTGACCGTGACCGTGGGGCTGGGGGACCTTTTCGGCTTCATCCGGTTCTTGCAGATGGACCCGAATTGCCGGTTTTCCACGCTAGTGGACATCACCGCCGTAGACTACCCCGAGCGGCGCAACCGGTTCGATGTCGTCTATCACTTGCTGTCGATGTATCAGAACCACCGCATCCGCGTGAAGGTGCCGGTGGCCGAGGACGCCATGGTGCCCTCGATCACGCCGCTGCACCCCTCGGCCAACTGGTTCGAGCGCGAGGTCTTCGATATGTTCGGCATCCTGTTTTCGGGGCACCCGGACCTGCGGCGCATCCTGACCGACTACGGGTTCCGCGGCTTCCCGCTGCGCAAGGATTTCCCTACCACCGGCTATACCGAGGTCCGCTATGACGAGGCCCTCAAGCGCGTGGTCTATGAGCCGGTGAAGCTGGTGCAGGAATACCGCCAGTTCGATTTCATGTCTCCCTGGGAGGGCGCGAACTACGTGCTCCCGGGGGATGAAAAGCCGAAGGAGGCTTCGAAATGATGGACGGCGCCAAAGGGTTCGAGGACGTCCAGACGGGCGAGCAGCAGATCCGCAACTTCAACCTGAACTTCGGCCCGCAACACCCTGCCGCGCATGGGGTTTTGCGGCTGGTGCTGGAGCTTGACGGCGAGATCGTGGAGCGCTGCGACCCGCATATCGGGCTGTTGCATCGCGGCACCGAGAAGCTGATGGAAAGCCGCACCTACCTGCAGAACCTGCCCTATTTCGACCGGCTGGATTATGTGGCGCCGATGAACCAGGAGCACGCCTGGTGCCTGGCCATCGAGAAGCTGACCGGGGTGGAGGTGCCGCGCCGGGGCTCGCTGATCCGGGTGCTCTATTCCGAGATCGGGCGCATTCTCAGCCACCTGCTGAACGTGACCACGCAGGCGATGGACGTGGGCGCCCTGACCCCGCCGCTCTGGGGGTTCGAGGAGCGCGAGAAGCTGATGATCTTCTACGAGCGCGCCTGCGGGGCGCGGCTCCATGCGGCCTATTTCCGGCCCGGCGGCGTGCATCAGGACCTGCCGCCCGCGTTGCTGGACGATATCGAGGAATGGTGCCACGCCTTCCCGAAACTGCTGGACGATATCGACACGCTGCTGACGGAAAACCGCATCTTCAAGCAGCGTAACGCCGATATCGGGGTGATTTCCGAACAGGAGATCCTGGACTGGGGCTATTCGGGCGTGATGGTGCGTGGCTCGGGCCTTGCCTGGGACCTGCGGCGCGCGCAGCCTTACGAATGCTATGACGAGTTCGACTTCAAGATCCCCGTGGGCAAGAACGGCGACTGCTACGACCGCTACCTGTGCCGTATGGCCGAGATGCGCGAAAGCACGAAGATCATGCTGCAAGCCATTGAAAAGCTGCGCGCGCCCGAAGGGCAGGGCGATGTGCTGGCGCGCGGCAAGATCGGCCCGCCCGACCGCGCCGAGATGAAGACCAGCATGGAAGCGCTGATCCATCACTTCAAGCTCTACACCGAAGGCTTCCACGTCCCGGCGGGCGAGGTCTATGCCGCCGTGGAGGCGCCGAAGGGCGAATTCGGCGTCTATCTGGTCGCCGACGGCACCAACCAGCCCTATCGCGCCAAGATCCGCGCGCCGGGGTATCTGCACCTGCAGAGCATGGACCACGTCTGCAAGGGTCACATGCTGGCCGATGTGGCCGCCATCATCGGCACGATGGACGTGGTGTTCGGGGAGATTGATCGCTGATGCTACGCCGCCTGCACCCGGACCAACCCGAAAGCTTCGCCTTCACCCCCGCCAACCAGGCCTGGGCGGAAGCGGAGATGACGAAATACCCCGAGGGCCGTCAGGCCAGCGCGGTGATCGCGCTTTTGTGGCGCGCGCAGGAGCAGGAGGGCTGGCTGACCCGCCCGGCGATCGAACACATCGCCGACATGCTGGACATGGCCTATATCCGCGTGCTGGAGGTGGCGACCTTCTACTTCATGTTCCAGCTGCAACCCGTTGGGTCTGTTGCGCATATCCAGGTCTGCGGGACCACGTCCTGCATGATCTGCGGGGCCGAGGATCTGGTGGCCGTCTGCAAGGACAAGATCGCCAAGCGCCCGCACATGCTGTCCAACGATGGCCGGTTTTCCTGGGAAGAGGTCGAATGCCTTGGCGCCTGCGCCAACGCGCCCATGGCCCAGATCGGCAAGGACTATTACGAGGATCTGACCGCCGAGCGGCTGGCGCAGATCATCGACGATCTGGCCGCGGGCAAGGTCCCCGCGCCGGGGCCGCAGAACGGGCGCTTTGCCTCGGAGCCCAAGGACAACCTGACCTCGCTGACCGAGTTCACGGGCGAGGCGCAGAATGCCTCGGTCGCCCTTGCGGCGGCGCAACAGGACACTATCAAGCGTATCGACGGCACCGAACTGGAACTGGTCACGCCCTGGCAGGACAAGCCCGCAGGCAAGCGCGAACCCGCGCGCAAGGTCAAGCCGAAGCCCGGCCTGGCTTCGGTGATCGACGAAACCGGCTCCACCAAGGATGAGGCCCCCGCCAAACCCGCCGCAAAGCCCGAGGCCACCGCCAAGGCCGCCCCCGAAGGCCGCAAGCCCGAGATGCTGACCGAAGCCAAGGGTGCGGCGGATGACCTGCAGAAGATCGGCGGGGTCGGCCCGGTGCTGGAGCAGAAGCTGAACGCCATGGGGGTGTTCCACTACTGGCAGATCGCGGCGTGGACCGAAGAAGAAATCACCTGGGTCGATGACCAGCTGAACTTCAAGGGCCGGATCGCGCGCGACGACTGGATCGGTCAGGCCAAGACGCTGGCCGAAGCGGACTGAGCGGGCCTTGCCGCCTGCGAGCGAAAGAGGAGTGATGCGCAAGCAGGACCCCGAAGAACGGCGCAAGGCATGGCAGGCCCGGCTGGCCGCCATGGTCATGGCGGGGGCGATGCTGGCGTGGATGGGGCTGCAATGGCTGGGTGGACACCTGAACTGGGAAGCGCGCTACGTCTTCCTGTTCGACTTTGCCGCGCTGGCCGCGTTTTTCTGGGCGCTGGTGGTCACCTGGCGCATCTGGCGGCACCGCCGGAACAACTGAGGATCTGACATGCTGGACGACAAGGACCGCATCTTCACCAACCTCTACGGGATGCACGACCGGTCGCTGACGGGCGCGCAGGCGCGCGGGCACTGGGACGGGACCAAGGCGATCCTGGAGAAGGGGCGCGACTGGATCGTCGACGAGATGAAGCAGTCCGGGTTGCGCGGGCGTGGGGGCGCGGGCTTTCCCACCGGGCTGAAATGGTCCTTCATGCCCAAGGAAAGCGACGGGCGCCCGGCCTATCTGGTCATAAACGCGGATGAATCCGAGCCCGGGACCTGCAAGGACCGCGAGATCATGCGCCATGATCCGCACACGCTGATCGAAGGGTGCCTGATCGCGTCCTTCGCCATGAACGCGCACACCTGCTACATCTACATCCGCGGCGAATACATCCGCGAGCGCGAGGCGCTGCAGGCCGCCATCGACGAGGCCTATGAGGCCGGGCTGATCGGCAAGAATGCCTGCGGGTCGGGCTGGGACTTCGACCTGTTCATGGCCCATGGCGCCGGGGCCTATATCTGCGGCGAGGAAACGGCGCTGCTGGAAAGCCTGGAGGGCAAGAAGGGCATGCCGCGCATGAAGCCGCCGTTTCCGGCGGGCGCGGGGCTCTATGGTTGCCCGACGACGGTCAACAACGTGGAATCCATCGCCGTGGTGCCGACGATCCTGCGGCGCGGGGCTTCCTGGTTCGCGGGCTTCGGGCGGCAGAACAACGCGGGCACCAAGATCTTCGCCATCTCGGGGCATGTGCACCGCCCCTGCGTGGTCGAGGAAGCCATGTCGATCAGCTTCGAGGAACTGATCGAGCGGCATTGCGGCGGGGTGCGCGGCGGCTGGGGCAACCTCAAGGCGGTGATCCCCGGTGGCTCTTCGGTGCCCTGCGTGCGCGGCGAGAGCATGCGCAGCGCGATCATGGATTTCGACTATCTGCAGAAGGACCTGAAATCGGGGCTGGGCACGGCGGCGGTAATCGTCATGGATCAGTCCACCGACATCATCAAGGCGATCTGGCGGCTGGCCAAGTTCTACAAGCACGAAAGCTGCGGCCAGTGCACGCCCTGCCGTGAAGGCACCGGCTGGATGATGCGGGTCATGGACCGGCTGGTGCGCGGCGAGGCGGAGCTTGAGGAAATCGACATGCTCTGGGACGTGTCCAAGCAGGTCGAGGGCCACACCATCTGCGCCCTGGGCGACGCCGCCGCCTGGCCGATCCAGGGCCTGATCCGCAACTTCCGCGACGAGATCGAGGACCGCATCAAGGCCCAGAAGGCCGGGCGCGCCCCGGCTGTCGCGGCCGAGTGAGGGGCAGATGCCGGATGTGGCGCGCATAAGGCAGGCGAGGCGTCCGCAGCGGGCACGCAATCGTCATGTGACGCTGCCGGGGGCGGGTGGCAGGGTGTGGGCACTTTTCCACCATTCCTGTATCCGGAGTATCCCCATGGTCTCGCGTGCCCTGATCCGCTCGCTGGCGCTTGCCGCCGCCCTTCTGACCGCCCCCATGGCCAGCGCCGCCATGACCCAGGCCGAGGTCAACGATGCCCTGCGCGGCAATAGCAGCATCTACAACGCGCTGTTCACCGCAGCGATCATCCATCACGTGGCCGAAACATGCGATACGCTTGGCGGGCCGGGGCGGCTGGAGCGTGTGGCCTTCTTCCTGCCGCTTTATCGGCAGGCGCGGTCCATGGGCTTTTCGCGCGCCCAGATCGAGGCCTTCGTGGATGACGAGGCCGAGCAGGACCGTATGCGCCAACTGGTCTATCGCCATCTGGAACGCGAGGGCGTGGCCCCAACCGAGGCGAGCGCCGTCTGCGCCTATGGCCGTCAACAGATCGAGGAACGCACGCCCATCGGGCGGCGTCTGAGCGAAAGGTAAACCATGTCCGAATTGCGCAAGATCATCATCGACGACCGCGAGATCGAGGTCCCGCCGGCGATGACGCTGATTCAGGCCTGCGAGGAGGTGGGGATCGAGATTCCGCGCTTCTGCTATCATGAGCGCCTGTCGATCGCGGGCAATTGCCGGATGTGCCTGGTCGAGGTTGTCGGCGGCCCGCCGAAACCCGCCGCCTCGTGTGCGATGCAGGTCAAGGACCTGCGCCCCGGCCCTGAAGGCGCGCCGCCGGTGATCCGCACCAACAGCCCCATGGTCCGCAAGGCCCGCGAGGGCGTGATGGAGTTCCTGCTGATCAACCATCCCCTCGACTGCCCGATCTGCGATCAGGGCGGCGAATGCGACCTGCAGGATCAGGCCATGGCTTATGGCGTGGATTTCTCGCGCTACCGCGAGCCCAAGCGCGCGGTGGAGGATCTGGACCTGGGCCCGCTGGTCGAAACCCACATGACGCGCTGCATTTCCTGCACCCGCTGCGTGCGCTTCACCACCGAGGTCTCGGGCGTCAGCGTGATGGGCCAGACCGGGCGCGGCGAAGATGCCGAGATCACCACCTATCTGGGCGCGCTGATCGACAGCGAGTTGCAGGGCAACATCATCGACCTGTGCCCGGTGGGGGCGCTGGTCTCCAAACCCTATGCCTTCACCGCCCGCCCGTGGGAGCTGACCAAGACCGAGACCGTGGACGTGATGGACGCGCTCGGCTCCAACATCCGCGTGGACACCAAGGGGCGCGAGGTGATGCGCATCCTGCCGCGCGAGAATCACGGCGTGAACGAGGAGTGGATAAGCGACAAGACCCGCTTTGTCTGGGACGGGCTGCGCCGCCAGCGGCTGGACCGACCGTATGTGCGCAAGGACGGGAAGTTGACGCCAGCGACCTGGGGCGAAGCCTTTGCCGCCGTCAAGGATGCCATGGCGGGCAAGAAGGTCAGCGGGCTGGTGGGCGATCTGGCCCCGGCCGAGGCCGCGTTCGCGCTGAAAACCCTGATCGAAGGGCAGGGCGGGACGGTGGAATGCCGCACCGATGGTGCGAAGCTGCCTGCGGGCAACCGTTCCGCCTATGTCGGCACCGCAGCGATCGAGGATATCGACCACGCCCGCCACGTCTGGCTGATCGGCACCAACCCGCGCGCCGAGGCGCCGGTGCTGAACGCGCGCATCCGCAAGGCGTGGCTGGCGGGGGCCGATGTGACCCGCGTCGGCGCGCCGGTGGACCTGACCTATGACGTGATCGAGGCCGGAACCGGCGCAGATGCGCTGTTCGGCCTGGTGAAGAAGGCCGAAGCCTCGGACGCGCCGGGCATGGTGATCGTGGGGCAGGGTGCGCTGACGGGCGCGGATGGCGAGGCGGTGCTCGCCCAGGCCATGGCGCTGGCCGAAAAGACCGGCGCGGGGCTTCTGGTCCTGCACACGGCGATTGCGCGCGTGGGCGCGATGGATCTGGGCTGCGTGACCGAGGGCGGGATCGATGCCGCGCTGGGGGCCAAGGTGATCTACAACCTCGGCGCCGACGAGATCGACATCCCCGCCGGACCGTTCGTGATCTATCAGGGCAGCCATGGCGACCGGGGCGCGCACCGGGCCGATGTGATCCTGCCCGCCGCCGCCTGGACCGAGGAGCCGGGCATCTTCGTCAACACCGAAGGGCGCCCGCAGGTTGCGCTGCGCGCCGGTTTCCCGCCGGGCGATGCGCGCGAAAACTGGGCCATCCTGCGCGCGCTCTCGGCCGAACTGGGCGCCACGCTGCCCTTCGACAGCGTCCCGCAACTGCGCCGCGCCATGGCCGAGGCGGTGCCGCACCTGTGCGATATCGACCTGTTGCCAGAGAATGACTGGCAGCCCCTGCCGCTCAAGCGCCCCGAGTCAGGGGATTTCGGTTATGCGGTCACGGATTTCTACCTGACGAACCCGATCGCGCGCGCTTCGAAGCTGATGGGAGAACTGGCCGCGCAGGCCAAGGCACGGCGCAACGCGCCGCTGGCGGCGGAGTGAATGGCGGTCATCATGTCCGGCCTGCGCGCCGCTGGCCTGGCCGGGCTGGTCGGTCTGATGGGCTGTGCAGGCACGCAGGACGCCAGCGAGCGGCGCTTTGCGCCGGAGTATCTGGGGGTGGAGACCCGCATGATGGACAGTGACCTGGTCAATTTCCGCGTTGCCATGCGCGGCGCGCGCGATGAGGCGGACGTGATCGCCTATGCCCGCTGTGCGGCGGCCCAGTATGCGCTGATCCGCGGCTACGGGTTTGCCCGGCATTTGCGCACGAATGTGACGCGTGAGGGTGGAATCTCGCGCGCGGATGCTGTTTACACCATTTCGCCTGCTTTGCCGCGCGGCCTGCGCACCATCGATTCCGAGGTGGTCGTCGCGGATTGCGAGGAACAGAACATACCGACTGTCTGAGGGCGGTCTGAGCGACGGGACACGAAGATGGACGCATTTCTGGAAACGGGCCTCGGCATCACGCTCCTGATCGTGGCGCAATCGCTGCTGGTGGTCGGTTTCGTGATGATTTCGCTCTTGTTCCTCGTCTATGGCGACCGCAAGGTCTGGGCGGCGGTCCAGATGCGGCGCGGGCCCAATGTGGTCGGCCCCTGGGGGCTGTTGCAGACCGTGGCGGATGCGCTGAAATTCGTGGTCAAGGAAGTGGTGATCCCGGCAGGGGTAGACCGGCCGGTGTTCTTCCTGGCGCCGCTTCTGTCCTTCGTGCTGGCGATGCTGGCCTGGTCGGTGATCCCGTTCAACGAGCGCTGGGTGCTGACCGACATCAACGTGGCGATCCTGTTCGTCTTTGCCGTCTCCTCGCTCGAGGTCTACGGCGTGATCATGGGCGGCTGGGCGTCGAATTCAAAATATGCGTTCCTCGGCTCGCTCCGGTCCGCCGCGCAGATGATCAGCTACGAGGTCTCGCTCGGCCTGATCATCATCGGTGTGATCATCTCGGCCGGCAGCATGAACCTGGGCCAGATCGTCGCCTCGCAGGACACGGGCTGGGGCGTGCTGGGCTGGTACTGGCTGCCGCATCTGCCCATGGTGGTGCTGTTCTTCGTCAGTTGTCTGGCGGAAACCAACCGACCGCCCTTCGACCTGCCCGAGGCCGAATCCGAACTCGTGGCCGGGTTCATGGTGGAGTATTCATCGACGCCCTACCTGCTGTTCATGGCGGGGGAATACATCGCCATCTTCCTGATGTGCGCGCTGATTTCGCTGCTGTTCTTCGGCGGCTGGCTGTCGCCCATCCCGGGGCTGCCCGATGGCGCCTTCTGGATGGTGGCGAAGATGGCGTTCTTCTTCTTCCTCTTCGCCATGATCAAGGCGATCACGCCGCGCTACCGCTACGACCAGTTGATGCGGATCGGCTGGAAGGTGTTCCTGCCGCTGTCGCTGGCCTGGGTGGTGGTGGTGGCCTTCCTCGCCAAGTTCGAGGTCGCGGGCGGCTTCTGGGCCCGCTGGGCCGTGGGGGGCTGAGATGGGCGAGAGCGTGGACAACATCGTGTTGGAGCAACTGCGGCTGATCCGCGAGGACCTTGGTGAGGTGCGCGGCAGTTTGAAATCGCTGGAAACACGCATGGAGACACGCTTCGACGATATCGAAACCGAATTGCAGGGTCACCGAATGATGATCTTCGGCCTGAGTTCGGTCATCGGACAGATCGACAAACGCGTCGAGCATCTGGAAGCGAAACTGGAGGTTTGAACCATGGGTTTCGACTGGGGACGCGCCATCAAATACACCCTGATGGTGGATTTCATCAAAGGCTTCGGGCTGGGCATGCGGTATTTCGTGGCCCCCAAGTCGACCGTCAACTACCCGCACGAAAAGGGCCCGCTCTCGCCCCGCTTCCGGGGCGAGCACGCGCTGCGCCGCTATCCCAACGGCGAGGAACGCTGCATCGCCTGCAAGCTGTGCGAGGCGATCTGCCCCGCGCAGGCGATCACCATCGACGCCGAACCGCGCGCGGACGGCTCGCGCCGCACCACGCGCTATGATATCGACATGACCAAATGTATCTACTGCGGCTTTTGCCAGGAAGCCTGCCCGGTGGATGCGATTGTCGAGGGGCCGAATTTCGAATTCGCCACCGAAACCCGCGAGGAGCTTTTCTACGACAAGGAGAAGCTGCTGGAGAACGGCGAGCGCTGGGAAGCCGAGATCGCGCGCAACCTGGAAATCGACGCGCCCTACCGCTGAGCGGTCAGGACCGCGCATGCAAGCGACAGGAAGGACATCGGAGCACAATGGGCATCGCCGATTTCACATTCTATGCCTTTGCCATCGTCATCGTGACGGCGGCGCTTCTGGTGGTCACGGCGCGCAACCCGGTACATTCGGTGCTGTGGCTGATCCTGTGCTTCCTGTCGGCGGCGGGGATGTTCGTGCTGCTGGGCGCCGAGTTCATGGCGATGCTCTTGATCATCGTCTATGTCGGCGCGGTGGCGGTGCTGTTCCTGTTCGTGGTGATGATGCTGGACATCGATTTCGCCGCGCTGAAGGGCGAGATGGCGCGGTATTTCCCCATCGCCAGCCTTGTGGGGCTGGTGCTGCTGATGCAGCTTGCGCTGCTTTACGGAAGCTGGGCGCAGGCCGAGGGTGCGCTGGGGCTGCGCCAGGCGGTCACCCCGGACCTGGACGAGGTGCACAACACCAAGGCGCTGGGTCTGATCCTGTATGATCAGTATTTCATCCTGTTCCAGCTTTCCGGTCTGATCCTGCTGGTGGCGATGATCGGCGCGATCCTGCTGACGCTGCGCAAGCGCGAGAACGTCAAGCGCCAGGACGTGGTGGCCCAGATGCACCGCGACCCGGCCAAGGCGATGGAACTGAAGGACGTGAAGCCCGGCCAGGGGCTGTGAGGGGTATGGCGACGCGGGCGCATCCGCTTCGCCAAATGCAAAGACAAGGGACGGGTCGTCAGAACCCGGAGGGACCAGATGGTTGGACTTGAACACTACCTGACGGTGGCGGCGGCGCTGTTCGTCATCGGCATCTTCGGGATCTTCCTGAACCGCAAGAACATCATCGTCATCCTGATGTCGATCGAGTTGATGCTGCTGTCGGTCAACATCAACCTGGTGGCGTTCTCGTCCTTCCTCGGTGATCTGGTGGGGCAGGTGTTCACCATGTTCGTCCTGACCGTCGCAGCGGCCGAGGCCGCGATCGGGCTGGCGATCCTGGTCTGTTTCTTCCGCACCAGGGGCACCATCGACGTCGAAGACGTCAACGTGATGAGGGGCTGAGGACATGGCGGTCACACTGGTTCTTGCCCCCCTTATCGGGGCGATCATCGCCGGGCTGTTCTGGCGCATCATCGGCGAGCGCCCGGCGCAGATCGTGGCAACTGCGCTGCTGTTCCTCTCGGCCTTCTTGTCCTGGATCGTCTTCCTGACCCATGACGGCGGCGTGCAGCAGATCACCATGCTGCGCTGGATCGACAGCGGCACGCTGGTCGGCGACTGGGCGCTCAGGATCGACCGGCTGACGGCGGTGATGCTGATCGTCATCACCACCGTCTCGGCGCTCGTGCACCTCTATTCCTTTGGCTACATGGCGCATGACGAGAACTTTGCCGAGGACGAGAGCTATCGCCCGCGCTTCTTCGCCTATCTGTCGCTCTTCACCTTCGCCATGCTGATGCTGGTGACGGCCGACAATCTGGTGCAGCTTTTCTTCGGCTGGGAAGGGGTGGGGCTGGCGTCCTACCTGCTGATCGGCTTCTACTTCCGCAAGGCCAGCGCCGGGGCGGCGGCGATCAAGGCGTTCATCGTCAACCGCGTGGGCGACATGGGGCTGATCCTCGCGCTGATGGTGATCTACTTCCTGGTCGATTCCATCCAGTATGATGATGTCTTTGCCGCCGCCGCCACCCTGTCGGAAACCACCGTCACCTTCCTCTGGACCGACTGGAACGCGGCGAACCTGATCGCCTTCCTGCTGTTCGTCGGCGCCATGGGCAAGTCGGCGCAACTGTTCCTGCACACCTGGTTGCCGGACGCGATGGAGGGTCCGACCCCGGTCTCGGCCCTGATCCACGCCGCCACCATGGTTACCGCAGGCGTGTTCCTGGTCGCGCGCATGTCGCCGCTGATGGAATACGCCCCGCAGGCGATGACCTTCGTGGTGCTGATCGGCGCCTTCACGGCGTTCTTCGCCGCAACCGTCGGCCTGGTGCAGAATGACATCAAGCGCGTGATCGCCTATTCCACCTGTTCGCAGCTTGGCTTCATGTTCGTGGCCGCCGGGGTGGGCGTCTATTCGGTCGCCATGTTCCACCTGCTCACGCACGCGTTCTTCAAGGCGATGCTCTTTCTGGGCGCCGGGTCCGTCATCCACGGGATGCACCATGAGCAGGACATGCGGAACTATGGCGGGCTGAAGGACAAGTTGCCCTATACCTTCTGGGCCATGCTGATCGGTACGCTGGCGATCACCGGGGTGGGGATACCGCTGCTGTATGTCGGCTTCCCGGTGGGCTTCGCGGGCTTTGTGTCCAAGGACGCGATCATCGAAAGCGTTTATGCGGCCGGTGCGGGCTATGCCTTCTGGATGCTGGTGATCGCCGCGCTGATGACCAGCTTCTACAGCTGGCGGCTGATGTTCCTGACCTTCTGGGGCGAGCCGCGCGGGGACAAACACACGCATGAGCACGCGCATGAAAGCCCGCAGACCATGCTGATCCCGCTGGCGGTGCTGGCGGTGGGTTCGGTGCTGGCGGGGATGATCTGGTACAAGCCGTTCTTCGGCTCGACCGAGGGCGTGGCGGAATGGTTCGGCGCCTCGATCTACATGGCCGAAGGCAACACACTGATCGACGAGGCACATAATGTGCCCAACTGGGTCATGGTATCGCCCTTCATCGCCATGCTGATTGGGCTGGGGCTGGCGTGGCTGTTCTACATCCGCGACACCGCGCTGCCCGGCAAGCTGGCCGCGACCTTCCCCGGCGCCTACCAGTTCCTGCTGAACAAGTGGTATTTCGACGAGATCTACGACTTCCTGTTCGTGCGCCCGGCCATGGCCGTGGGCCGCTTCTTCTGGAAGCGCGGGGACGGCACGGTGATTGACGGAGGGATCAACGGGCTGGCCATGGGGGTCATTCCCTTCTTCACCCGGCTGGCGGGGCGCATGCAGTCCGGCTTCGTGTTCCACTACGCGTTTGCGATGGTGCTGGGGATCGTGGTGATCGTCACCTTTGTCATGCTGACCGGGGGGGTGGGCTGATGCTGAACCTGCTGTCCATCATCACCTTCACGCCGCTGCTTGCCGCCGCCATCATGGCGTTTTTCCTGCGCGGGAATGACGAAGCCACGGACAACAACGCCAAGTGGCTGGCCTTCATCGCCACGGTGGCGACCTTCCTGTTCTCGCTGATCCTGCTCTTCGGGTTTGATCCGCAGGACACCGGGTTCCAGTTCGTCGAGGAGCGCGAGTGGATCCTCGGGCTCACCTACAAGATGGGGGTGGACGGCATCTCGATCCTGTTCGTGATGCTCACGACCTTCCTGATGCCGATCACCATTGCCGCGTGCTGGAACGTCACCACCCGCGTCAAGGAATACATGATCGCATTCCTGGTGCTGGAAACGCTGATGATCGGCGTCTTCACGGCGCTGGACCTGGTGCTGTTCTACCTGTTCTTCGAGGCCGGTCTGATCCCGATGTTCCTGATCATCGGCATCTGGGGCGGCAAGGAGCGCATCTACGCGGCGTTCAAGTTCTTCCTCTACACCTTCCTCGGCTCGGTGCTGATGCTGGTGGCGATGATCGCCATGTATGTGGACGCGGGCACCACCGATATCCCCACGCTGCTGACGCATGAGTTCAGCGCCGGGACGATCACGCTGGCCGGATGGCAGATCGTGGGTGGCGCGCAGACGCTGATGTGGCTCGCGTTCTTCGCGTCCTTCGCGGTGAAGATGCCCATGTGGCCGGTGCACACCTGGCTGCCCGATGCCCACGTGCAGGCGCCAACCGCCGGGTCGGTGATCCTGGCCGCGGTGTTGCTGAAGATGGGGGGCTACGGATTCCTGCGGTTCTCGCTCCCGATGTTCCCGGTGGCCTCGGACCTTCTGGCGCCGCTGGTGCTGTGGCTCTCGGCGATTGCCATCGTCTACACCAGCCTCGTGGCGCTGATGCAGACCGACATGAAGAAGCTGATCGCCTATTCCTCGGTCGCGCATATGGGGTTCGTGACCATGGGCATCTTCGCCGCCAACCAGCAGGGGATCGACGGTGCGATCTTTCAGATGATCAGCCACGGCTTCATCTCGGGCGCGCTCTTCCTGGCGGTCGGCGTGATCTATGACCGGATGCACACGCGCGAGATTGCGGCCTATGGCGGGCTGATCAACCGGATGCCGGTCTATGCCGCGGTATTCCTGCTGTTCACCATGGCCAATGTCGGCCTGCCGGGGACGTCCGGGTTTGTGGGCGAATTCCTGACCTTCCTGGCGGTGTTCCAGGTCAACACCTGGGTCGCGCTCTTTGCGGCCACCGGCGTGATCCTGTCGGCAGGCTATGCGCTCTGGCTCTATCGCCGGGTGGTGATGGGCGAGATGATCAAGAACAGCCTGAAACAGATCACCGACATGGACCGGCGCGAGAAGGCGATGATGGCGCCGCTGGTGGTGATGACCCTGCTGCTGGGCGTCTATCCGGCGGCGGTGACGGACATCATCGGCCCGTCGGTCGCGGCGCTTGTGGATGGCCATGTGGCGGCGCTGGCCGCCCATGAAGCGACAACCGACGCCGCCGTGCGTCTGGCCCAGAACTGAGAAGGGAACCCTTGATGATCGCCTCCGATCTGATCGTTGCCCTGCCCGAGGTGGTGCTGGCCGTGTTCGCCATGGCCGCGTTGATGGCGGGCGCCTATGGCGGCAAGGACAAGCTGGCGCTGCCGATCCTCTGGGCCACCGGGGCGCTGTTTGCGCTGATGGCCATTTTCATCGGTGCGGGCAGCTACGAGACGCAGACCGCTTTTGGCGGGCTGTTCATCTCGGACGCCTTTGCCAAGTTTTCGAAGATGATCATCCTGCTTTCGGCGGCGGTGGTGATGGTCATGGGCCAGAACTACCTGACCTCCCGCGATCTGATGCGGTTCGAATACCCGATCCTGATCACGCTGGCCGTGGTGGGGATGATGGTGATGGTTTCGGCCGGGGATCTGATCACGCTCTACATGGGGCTGGAGCTGCAATCGCTCTCGCTCTATGTCATCGCCGCCATGCGCCGCGACAGCCAGAAATCGACCGAGGCGGGGCTGAAATACTTCATCCTTGGCGCGCTGGCCTCGGGGCTGCTGCTCTACGGCGCCTCGCTGGCCTATGGCTATGCGGGCACCACCACCTTCGCGGGCATCATCAGCACCATCGACGAGGATGGCATGTCCATTGGCCTGTTGATGGGGCTGGCCTTCATCCTCGCCGGGCTGGCGTTCAAGGTCTCGGCCGCGCCCTTCCACATGTGGACGCCCGATGTCTATGAGGGTGCGCCCACCGCGGTCACCGCCTTCTTCGCCACCGCACCGAAGGTCGCTGCCATGGCGTTGCTGGCCCGCGTGGTGCATGAGGGCTTCGGCGCCGCGCCCGGAGACTGGTCGCAGATCATCGCGCTGCTGGCGGTGCTGTCCATGTTCGTCGGCGCCATCGCCGCCATCGGCCAGCGCGACATCAAGCGGCTGATGGCCTACAGTTCGATCACGCATATGGGCTTTGCGCTGGTGGGGCTGGCTTCGGGCACCGCGCAGGGCGTGCAGGCGATGCTGATCTACATGGCGATCTATGTGACCATGAACATCGGCATGTTCGCCTTCATCCTGTCCATGAGCCGTGACGGTCGCCCGGTGACCACCATCGACAGCCTGAACCAGTATTCCAAGGTCGAGCCGCTGCGCGCCCTGGCGCTGCTGGTGCTGCTGTTCAGCCTTGCGGGCGTGCCGCCGCTGGTGGGCTTCTTCGGCAAGTTCTATGTGCTCTGGGCGGCGGTGAACGCGGGGCTGATATGGCTGGCCGTGGCCGGGGTGATCGCCAGCGTGATCGGCGCGTTCTACTACCTGCGGCTGGTCTACTACATGTATTTCGGGGACGAGACCGAGCCGCTGGACAGCGCCATGCCGCCCGTGCAGGCGGGGCTGCTGGTGGCTTCGGCCGCGATAATGGTGCTGGGGGTGGTGAACCTGTTCGGCGTCGAGTCGCTGGCAGCGCTGGCGGCGGACAGCCTTGTCCGCTGAAGCCTGGCCCCAGGGTGTGGGCCGCCGCATCGTGGAAAGCGTGGACAGCACCAATGCCGAAGCCGTGCGCATGGCACCGACCGCCAGCTGGCCAGTCTGGATCCTGGCCCGGCGTCAGACGGCGGGGCGCGGGCGGCGGGGCAGGGCGTGGACCGACCCCGAGGGCAATTTCGCCGCCACCTTGCTGATGCGCCCCGAGGAGCCGCCAGACCGGCTGGCGCTGCGCTCCTTCGTCGCCGCGCTGGCGCTGCACGAGGCGCTGGTGGCGCTGACCGGGCGGGCCGAGGTCTTTGCGCTCAAATGGCCAAACGATGTGCTGCTGAATGGCGGCAAGCTGGCGGGGATATTGCCCGAGACCATCGCCACCCCCGGTGCGCTGCATCTGGCCGTGGGCATCGGCGTCAACCTGCGCCACGCGCCCGCGCCGGAATCGGGCGCGGTCCCGCCCGTGGACCTGCTCTCGGCCACCGGCGTGGCGCTTGAGCCCGAGGATTTACTCGACCGCCTCGCCCCCGCCTTCGCGCGCTGGGAGGGGCGGCTGCGCGACTACGGCTTTCCGCCCCTGCGCGATGCCTTCCTGCGCCAAGCCGCGCGGCTGGGCCAGCCCATCGTCGCGCGCACCGTGAGTGAAACGCACGAGGGAACGTTCGACGGCATCGACGACCGCGGCGCGCTGGTCCTGACCACCGCGCGCGGGCGGATCGCGGTTCCGGCGGCGGATGTGTTCCTGCAACCCGAGGCGCGGCCATGCTCCTGACCATCGACTGCGGCAACACCAACACGGTGTTTTCCATCTGGGACGGCGCGCGGTTCATCGCAACCTGGCGCACTTCGACCGAGCATCAGCGCACGGCGGATCAGTATTACGTCTGGCTGTCGACGCTCATGGAAGCGCGCAAGATGGACGTGACCATCACCGACGTGATCGTCAGTTCCACCGTGCCGCGCGTGGTGTTCAACCTGCGTGTGCTCTGCAACCGCTATTTCGACTGTCGCCCGCTGGTGGTCGGCAAGCCCGAATGCGCGTTGCCGGTGGGCGTGCGCGTGGACCCGGGCACGCAGGTCGGGCCGGACCGGCTGGTCAACACCGTGGCGGGGCATGACCTTTATGGCGGCGATCTGATCATCGTGGATTTCGGCACCGCCACCACCTTCGATGTGGTGGACAGCGATGGCGCCTATGTCGGGGGCGTGATCTCGCCCGGCGTGAACCTGAGCCTCGAGGCGCTGCACATGGCCGCCGCCGCGCTCCCGCATGTGGACGTGACCAAGCCCGACAAGGTGGTCGGCACCAACACCGTCGCCTGCATGCAGTCGGGCGTTTTCTGGGGTTACATCGGGCTGGTCAACGGGATATGCGACCGGATCAAGGCCGAGCGCGATCGCCCCATGAAGGTGATCGGCACCGGCGGGCTGGCACCGCTTTTCGCCACCGGCGAGGCGCTGTTTGACGATATCTGCGATGACCTTACGATGCACGGTCTGCGCATCATTCATGACTACAACAAGGACCGCACATGAGCAGTGACCGTTTGATCTATGTCCCCCTTGGCGGCGCGGGCGAGGTGGGGATGAACGCCTATGTGTTCGGCTACGGGCCGAAGGGGCGCGAGCGGCTGATCCTCGTGGACCTCGGTGTCACGTTTTCGGACATGGACAGCACGCCGGGGGTGGACCTGATCTTCCCCGATATCGCCTGGCTGGCAGAGCGTGCCGACCGGCTGGAGGCGATCTTCATCACCCACGCGCATGAGGATCACGTGGGCGCCTTGGGGCATCTGTGGCCGCAACTGAAGGCGCCGGTCTATGCGCGCAACTTCACCGCGCGGATCGCCGTGAACAAGATGACCGAGCAGGGGCAGGACCCGGCGCAGGTGAAAACCGTCGGCACGCTGCCCGAGGTGGTGAAGGCCGGACCTTTCAAGGTGCAGTTCTTCCCCGTCTCGCATTCGCTGCCCGAGGCTTCGGGGCTGGTCATCGACACGCCCGCGGGCCGGGTGGTGCACACGGGCGATTTCAAGGTCGACAAGACCCCCGGCGTGGGCGAGCCCTTCGACCCCGGAATGCTGGGTGCCATCGGCGCCGAGGGTGTGAAGGTGCTGGTCTGCGACAGCACCAACGTCCACCAGCCGGACCCGGGGCGGTCCGAGATGTCGCTGATCCCGGCGCTGAACGAACTGGTGGCGAATGCGCGCGGGATGGTGGTGGCGACGACCTTTGCCTCGAACGTCGCGCGGCTGCGAACGCTGGCCAACGCGGGGGTGGAGAACGGGCGTTCCGTGTGCGTCATGGGCCGGGCCATGCTGCGGATGATCGACACCGCGCAGGAGGCCGGGCTGCTCACCGATTTCCCGCCCACCATCAGCCCCGAGGAAGCCAAATCCGTCCCGCGCGAGCAACTGATGCTGCTGGTCACCGGCAGCCAGGGTGAACGCCGCGCGGCCTCGGCACAGCTTTCGCGCGGCAGCTACATGGGCATGACCATGAAGGAGGGGGATCTGTTCCTCTTCTCCTCGATGACCATTCCGGGCAATGAGCGCGACGTTGGGCGCATCGCCAATGCGTTGTCGGAAATGGGCGTCGATGTGGTGGACAATGCCTCGCGGCAATATCACGTCTCGGGGCATCCCAACCGCCCCGATCTGGAACACATGCACAAGCTGATGGGGGCGCCAGTGCTGATCCCAATGCACGGAGATCACCGGATGCTGCGGGCGCAGGCACAGATGGCGATCGCCGCGGGGATGCGCAGCGCCGTGGTGGCCAATGGCACCATGGTCGACCTGACCGGCGACGCCCCGCAGGTGGTGGACGAGGTGCCCACGGGCCGGGTCTATCTGGACGGCAACCGCCAGATCGGCGCCATGGACGGCGTGATCCGCGACCGTATCCGCATGGCGCTGAACGGGCACGTTCTGGTCACGCTGATCGTGGACGAGGCCGGCGCGCCCCTGGGTGACGCCTGGGCCGAAACCATGGGCTTGGCCGAAAAGGGGCGCGGCGGCAAGCCTCTGGTGGACACGCTGGAGGACGAGATCGCCGACTACCTGGAGCGCGCCGACCGCAAGACGCTAGGCGATGACGACAAGCTGACCGACGCGCTGCGCCGTGTGGCGCGGCAGGTCACCATGGAAGAACTGGGCAAGCGCCCCGAGATCACCGTGGTGGTTAGCCGCCTGCTGGACGAGTAGAGGGCCGGGCGCCCCCGTGACATCCATCGGCGGCGCGCCTATAAGGCGCGCGATTTCATCATCGGCAGGATCGCACCCATGACGACACTGGTTTTCGGCCACAAGGCCCCCGACACCGATAGCACCGGCTCGCCGCTGATCTGGGCCTGGTATCTGACCGAAGTGCAGGGCACCCCCGCCCGCGCCGTGCTTCTGGGCGCGCCGAATTCCGAAGCGCGCTTTGTGCTGGAACGCTGGGGCGTGGCCGAGCCCGAGATCATCGAAGACGTGGCGCCGGGCACGCCGGTGGTGGTGGTGGACACCAACAACCCGGCGGAACTGCCCGAGTCCATCGGCCAGGCCGACCTGCGCGCCATCATCGACCATCACAAGCTGACCGGTGGCTTGCAGACGCTGTCGCCCATCGACATTACTATGCGCCCACTGGCCTGCACGGCGACGATCATGCATGACCTGATGGGCGGGGATGCCGCGCGGATGCCGCGCGAGGTGAAGGGGCTGATGCTGTCCTGCATCCTCTCGGACACGCTGGAATTCCGCTCGCCCACCACCACGGACCATGATCGCGCGCTGGCCGAGGCGCTGGCCACCGATCTGGGGCTGGACTGCGCGAAGTACGCCGCCGAGATGTTCGCGGCCAAGTCCGATGTCTCGGGCTTTTCGGATGCGGAACTGCTGAACGTCGATTCGAAGCGGTTCGAGGTCGGCGGGATGACCCTGCGGGTGTCGGTGCTGGAGACCACCGACCCCGGCCCGGTGCTGGACCGTGCCGAGGGGCTGATGGCGGCCATGGCCGATGTGGCGGCAGGTGACGGCGCCGACGAGGTGCTGCTGTTCGTGGTCGATATCCTGAACGAGGAGGCGACGCTCCTGCTGCCCAATGACCGGGTGCGCGGGATCGCGGCGGCGTCGTTCGGGGTGGAGGCTTCGGGCGACCGCGTGGTGCTGCCGGGCGTGATGAGCCGCAAGAAACAGATCATTCCGGTTCTGACCGTCTGAGCCTATTCCGGGCCGCGCCCCCCGGGCGCCGCCCCACCCACCCACCCGCGGCGCCCGTGGGGCGCTTTGCGAGGCTTTGCCAGCAGGGGCACCCTGAAATGACCGAGATCATCGCCACGCTCAACGATGTGGCTACGCGCTATGACGTGCTCTACTGCGATCTCTGGGGCTGCGTGCATGACGGCTTGCGGGCCTATCCGGCGGCGGTGGCCGCGCTGGAGCGGTTCCGGCAGGGCGGCGGCGCGGTGGTTCTGATGACCAACGCCCCGCGCCCGGCCCCGGCGGTGCAGCGCGGTTTCGACCGGCTGGGCATTCCGGACAGCGCCTGGGATGTCATCGTTACCTCGGGCGATGCGGCGCAGGCGGGGATGGCGCAGGGCGCGGTGGGGCGCAGGGTCTGGCATCTGGGCCCCGAAAAGGACAATCATTTCTTCACCGACCTGCCCGCGGATATCGCAGCAGCCCACCCGCCGGTGGAGCGGGTGGATTTCAACGCCGCCGAAGGGATCGTCTGCACCGGACCGTTCGACGAGGCCAGGGACCACCCCAACGACTATCGCGGCCGGTTCCTCGCCGCCAAGGCGCGCGGGCTGAAGCTGCTGTGCGCCAACCCGGACATCGTGGTCGACTACGGCGAGACCCGCATCTGGTGCGCCGGGGCGCTGGCCGAGCTTTATGCGCAGATGGGGGGCGAGAGCCTCTATTTCGGCAAGCCGCACCCGCCGATCTATGATCTGGCGCGGCGGCGGCTGGCCGAGCGCGGGATCGCCGCCGACCCGGACCGCATTCTGGCCGTGGGCGACGGTATCAACACCGACATTCGCGGCGGCATGGGCGAAGGCGTGGATACGCTCTTCATCACCGGCGGGCTGATGGCGCAGGAATTCGGCGCGGACCCCGAAAGCCCCGCCCCCGAGGCGCTGCGCGCGTGGCTGAAAACCTCCGAAACCCCGCCGCTGATGGCCATGGGGCGCCTGCGCTGACCGCCCCGCGTCCCCTGCGCGCCCCGGCGCAGCGGGCGGGAGGGTGGGGCTGCGCCGGGGCGCGCTTCCGACCTGGCGGATTGAATCCATGCCGCAACAAAATTACAACGTTTGGTCGACTTTCGTATCAAAATTGCGCGGTGGCCTTGCGCGCATCTGCGACAACCCTTATGCTGCACTGCAACATGACCGGAGATGCTGCCGAAGGGACCGAACCCATGCTGGACGTCGACACCACCGCCAACCTGCCCCGGGGCACGATCTGCATCGAGGATCTGGAAATCGGCATGCGCCGCTTTCTGCGCAAGGAAATCACCGACCGCGATATCGAGTTGTTCGCCGAGGTTTCGACCGACCGCAACCCGGTGCATCTGGATGATGATTATGCCCGCGACACCATCTTCGAGGGCCGGATTGCGCATGGGATGCTGACCGCCGGGCTGATCTCGGCCGTGATCGGCGAACAGCTTCCCGGCCACGGCACGGTCTATATGGGCCAGAGCCTGAAATTCCTTGCCCCCGTGCGCCCCGGCGATGTGGTGCTGGCCGAGGTCACGGTCGCCGCCATCGACCATTCCCGCCGCCGCGTGACCCTTGATTGTCGCTGCGCCGTGGGCGATACCACCGTCGTGAAGGGCGAGGCGCTGGTTCTGGCGCCCAGCCGCAAGTTCGACTGAGGCGGGGCCGCCCCCGCGGGGGCAGGATGGAGCAGGTCACCGGCTGGAAGGACATTGACCCTGCCCTGCGCGGGGCCTCGGTCGCCCTGGGCAATTTCGACGGCGTGCATCTGGGCCACCGTTCGGTCATTGACCGGGCGCGGCGCGCCGACGCACCCCTCGGCATCGTCACCTTCGAGCCGCACCCGCGCGAATTCTTCGCCCCCGATGCGCCGCCCTTCCGGCTGATGGGGGCCGAGACGCGCGCCAACCGACTTGCGCGGCTGGGGGTGGAGCGGCTGTTCACTCTGCCGTTCAACGCCGAACTGTCGCGATTGAGCGCGCGCGACTTTGCTGCGCAGGTCCTGCGCGATGGGCTGGGCATCGCGCATGTGGTGGTTGGTGCGGATTTCTGCTTTGGCAAGGGACGCGCGGGCACCGCGGCAATGCTGGCGGATTTTGGCGCTGAAATGGGGTTCGACGTGACCATTGCGCCGCTGTTGACCGCGGCCGATGGCGCCGTCTCCTCGACCGCGATCCGGCAGGCGCTGAGCGCCGGCCAGCCGGGCGAGGCGGCGCGGATGCTGGGCCATTGGCACCGGATCGACGGGCCGGTGCTGCACGGCGAAAAGCGCGGGCGTGGCCTGGGCTACCCCACCGCCAACATGTCGGTGGACGGGCTGCATCTGCCGCGTTTCGGGGTCTATGCGGTCAAGGTCGATGTGCTGACCGGGCCGCATGCGGGCAGCCATGACGGCGTCGCCAGCCTGGGGATCCGGCCCATGTTCGGCGAGAATCTTCCCAATCTGGAGACCTTCCTGTTCGACTTCGATGGCGATCTGTATGACGCGCATCTGTCAGTGGCCTTGGTGGCGTTCCTGCGCGGCGAAGAGGCGTTCGACTCGGTCGAGGCGCTGGTGACGCAGATGGACGCGGACTCGGCCCGCGCCCGGGACGTGCTGGCCGGGGTCGGGGCCTATGCGCCGGGGATGGAGGGCGCGCGATGAGCGGGAAACCTTCCGACAACCGTCTGCGCCCGCGCTTCTGGGAGACCGTGCCGCTGGACCGGATGCGCCCAGAGGAGTGGGAGGCGCTCTGTGACGGTTGCGGCAAGTGCTGCCTCAACAAACTTGAGGACGAGGACACCGGCGAGGTGGCCTTTACCGCCGTCTCCTGCCGTCTGCTGGACACGGAAAGCTGCCGCTGCGGGAATTATGCGATCCGCAAACAACTGGTTCCCGAATGCGTGGTGCTGACCCCCCAGAAACTGCCCGAGATCGCTTATTGGCTGCCGCAGACCTGCGCCTACCGCCGACTGCACGAGGGGCGGGGGCTGGCCGACTGGCACCCGCTGGTTTCGGGCGATCCGGAGAGCGTCCACGCGGCTGGCATATCGGTGCGCGGGTTGGCGGTGCCCGAATTTACGGTGACCGAGGACGAGTGGGAAGACTACATCATCGACGAGGCGCCTTGACGGCGTTTGCCTGCGGCAAGCCTTCGGGGCTGGGCTTTCAGGGGGCAGGGCCCTGCACCATCTGCGCGGCGAGGAAGGCCGCGACCTCGGCGGCATCGGGCATGGCCTCGGCGGTGCCGGGGCGGGTGACCTGCAGCGCCGCCGCAGCAGTGGCCTCGCGCATTGCTGTGGCCGGGTCCAGCCCGCGCTCCAGCGCCGCCGCCAGTGTGCCCGCGAAACAGTCGCCCGCGCCGGTGGTGTCCACCGGGTCCACCGCGAAGGCGGGCGTATGGATGCGCGGCGTGCCGCGGGCGATCCATTCCGCGCCCCTGGCGCCGCGGGTGATGACCACGGTCTCCACCGGCAGGTCCTCGGGCGTCAGTCCCAGCGCGTCCTGCAATTGCTCGGCCTCGACCGCGTTGAGGATCAGGATGTTGATGAAGGGCAGGACCGTGCGCACGGCATCCACGTCGAAGGGCGCGGCGGAATAGATCACCTCGAGCCCCAGGCCCATGGCATGTTCGGCGACTTCCGCTTGGCTGTCGGTTTCATTCTGCATCAGCAGGATATCGCCCAGTTCCGCCCGCTCCAGCGCGGCCAGCACCTGCCCTGCGTCCTGCGCCCGGTTGGCGCCGGGGTGGATGACGATGCTGTTCTCGCCCGCCGCATCGACCATGATGACCGCGTGGCCGGTGCGCGCGCCCTCCATGCGGGTCACGGCGCTGCAATCCACCCCCAGCCCCTGCAACTGCGCCAGCGCCGCGTCGCCATCGGCGCCCACGGCACCCAGATGCACCACCTTCGCGCCCGCCCGCGCCGCCGCCACCGACTGGTTTGCCCCCTTGCCGCCCAGACCCGTCTCCACCGTGCGCGCGGCCAGAGTCTCGCCCGGCGCGGGCAGGCGGTCCAATCGGTAGAAATGGTCGAGGTTGATGGAGCCGAAGCAGAAAGCGGTCATGGCACTCGCCTTATCCGGGCAGGGTCGCGCAACCTTACCTTCGATATGTGTCAAGACAACCGGCGCGCCAATCAGCCGATCCGCCCGCGCGGTCCTTGCCCGCATTGGGCGCGATGCAGCAGCAGGTGATCCAGCAGCACGCAGGCCATCATCGCCTCGCCCACCGGGACGGCGCGGATGCCGACGCAGGGGTCGTGGCGGCCCTTGGTCACCACTTCGGTCGGCGCGCCGTCCCGGGTGATCGACTCGCGCGGGGTCAGGATCGAGGATGTGGGCTTGACCGCGAAGCGCACGACCACGTCCTGCCCGGTCGAGATGCCGCCCAGAACCCCGCCAGCGCGGTTGGAGCCATAGACCGGACCGTCCGGCCCCATGCTGATCTCGTCGGCGTTTTCGACCCCGGTGAGTGCGGCGGCGGCCATGCCGTCGCCGATTTCCACCCCCTTGACCGCGTTGATGGACATCATCGCCGCCGCCAGATCGCTGTCCAGCTTGGCGTAGATCGGCGCGCCCAGGCCGGGGGGCACGCCCGTCGCCGCCACCTCGATCACCGCGCCGACGGAGTTCCCGGCCTTGCGGATGGTGTCCAGATACGTGGCCCAATCCTCGGCCGCCTGCGCATCGGGGACCCAGAAAGGGTTGCGGTCGATCTGGGACAGGTCCATGCGCGCCCGGTCGATGGCGTGCGACCCCATCTGCACCATGTAGCCGCGCAGGGCGAGCCCGGGCGCCAGGTCCGCCAGCACTGCGCGTGCCACGCCACCGGCGGCCACGCGTGCCGCAGTCTCGCGCGCGCTGGAGCGCCCTCCGCCGCGTGGGTCGCGGTGGCCGTATTTCTGGAAATAGGTGATGTCGGCATGGCCGGGGCGGAAGGTCGCTTCGATCTCGCTGTAATCCCTGGACCGCTGGTCGGTGTTGCGGATCATCAACTGGATCGGCGTGCCGGTGGTGCGCCCCTCATAAACGCCCGAGAGGATTTCCACCGCATCGGCCTCGCGCCGCTGGGTGGTGTGGCGGCTCTGCCCCGGTTTGCGGCGGTCCAGCCAGGGCTGGATTGCCCCCTCATCCAGCGCCACGCCGGGCGGGCAGCCGTCCACCGTGGCGCCCAGGGCTTGTCCGTGGCTTTCGCCCCAGGTCGTCACGCGAAAGACATGGCCGAAGGTGTTGAAACTCATGTGCCGCTGCCTCTGCTGCCACTCGCCCTGCACCCATACCGCCGCGCGCGCGCAGGCTCAAGCGCGGGCGGCGGAATTGACAGCCCCGGGCTTATCCGGCACAGCCTCGGCCCATGCTGCGCATCGACCAGATCAGCTATGCCATCGCCGGAACCCCACTGTTCGAGGGCGCCTCGGCCACTATCCCGGATGGCCACAAGGTCGGGCTGGTCGGGCGCAACGGGTCGGGCAAGACCACGCTGTTCCGGCTGATCCGGGGCGAATTGACGCTGGACGGCGGCGCCATCATCCTGCCGCCGCGCGCGCGCATCGGTGGCGTGGCGCAGGAAGCCCCCGCCAGCGGCGACAGCCTGCTGAACACGGTTCTGGCCGCCGACACCGAACGCGCCGCCCTGATGGCCGAGGCCGAGGGCGCCCCTGCCCCCGATCGCATGGCCGAGATCCAGACCCGGCTCACGGACATTGACGCCTGGTCGGCCGAGGCGCGCGCCAGCACCATCCTGCGCGGCCTGGGCTTTGACACGGCCCAGCAGACGCGACCGTGTTCGGACTTCTCGGGCGGCTGGCGGATGCGGGTGGCGTTGGCCGGCGTGCTGTTCGCGCGCCCCGACCTGCTGTTGCTGGACGAACCGACGAACTACCTCGACCTCGAAGGGGCGCTGTGGCTGGAAAGCTACCTAGCGCGCTATCCGCATACGGTCATCATCATCAGCCATGACCGGGGGCTTCTGAACCGCGCCGTGGGCTCGATCCTGCATCTGGAGAACCGCCAGCTTGCGCTCTACGGGGGCGGCTACGACACCTTCGCCCGCACTCGTGCCGCCGCCCGCGCCGTGGCCGAGGCCGAGGCGCGCAAGGCCGATGCGCGCCGCGCGCATCTGCAGGCTTTCGTCGACCGCTTCCGCGCCAAGGCCAGCAAGGCCCGGCAGGCGCAGTCGCGGGTAAAGATGCTCGAGAAGATGACGCCGATCACGCTCCCGCAGGAGGCCGCGCAGCACGCCTTCACCTTTCCTGCGCCCGAGGAACTGTCGCCCCCGATCGTGGCGATGGAAGGGGTCAAGGTAGGTTATGACGGGCGCGCGGTGCTGTCGCGACTGAACCTTCGCATCGATCAGGATGACCGCATCGCGCTCCTGGGCCGCAACGGCGAGGGGAAGTCCACCCTGTCCAAGCTGTTGGCCGAGCGGCTGGCGCCGATCGCGGGGCGGGTGACGCGAGCGTCGAAACTGCGGGTGGGGTATTTCGCGCAGCATCAGGTGGACGAACTGCATCTGGACGAATCGCCCCTGCAGCACCTGCAACGCGAGCGCCCCGGCGAGGGGCAGGCGAAGCTGCGGGGGCGGCTGGCGGGCTTCGGGCTCATGGCCGAGCAGGCAGAGACCCCCGTGGCCAAGCTCTCGGGCGGGCAGAAGGCGCGGCTGTCGCTTCTGCTGGCCACGCTGGAGGGGCCGCACCTGCTGATCCTGGACGAGCCGACCAACCACCTGGACATCGAAAGCCGCGAGGCGCTGGTCGAGGCGCTGACCGCCTATTCCGGCGCGGTGGTGCTGGTCAGCCATGACATGCACCTGCTGGGCCTTGTGGCGGATCGGCTGTGGCTGGTCTCGGGCGGGTCGGTGACGCCGTGGGAGGATGATCTGGAAGCCTATCGCCGCTTCCTGTTGACCGCCCCTGACGATGACACCGCCCCCGCCCGCGCACCACAGCCGAAACCGCAAGCCATCCCCCAAACCACCCGCAAAGTGCTGGAGTCCGACCTGCGCAAGGCCGAGGCGCGGCTGGAGAAACTCGCCGAGATGCGCGCCAAGCTGGACGAAAAACTCGCCGACCCGGCGCTCTACGAGCCCGCCCGCGCGCGCGATCTGGCCGCGTGGCAGGCCAAGTATGCCGAACTGGAAACCGCCACCGAGCGCGCCGAAACGCTCTGGCTGGAAGCGCAGGAGCGGCTGGACGCGACACCCTGAAGCCCGTGCCTGCGCGGCGCCAAGCGCCGCGCAGCGCCCCCGAAGCGCCATAGGGAGGGTGGGCGGGGCGCTGAGGGGGCGCTTCCACCGCCCGTCATCATGCCGCACGCATGGGGCAGGGGCTTTCCTTTCCCCATCCGCCGTGAAATAGGGAAGCGCCAAACGATCCCGCCGCAGGAGACGCGCCATGGAGATTCGCGAGGCCCTGACCTTTGACGATGTGCTGCTGGTCCCCGGCGCCTCGGACGTACTGCCGTCCGAAGCCGATACCCGCACGCGGGTCACACAAAGCATCGCCCTGAACATCCCGCTCCTGTCCAGCGCCATGGACACGGTGACAGAATCCCGCATGGCCATCGCCATGGCGCAAGCGGGCGGCATGGGCGTGATCCACCGCAATCTGGATCCTGACGCCCAGGCCGCCGAGGTCCGGCGCGTCAAGCGTTTCGAATCGGGCATCGTCTACAGCCCTGTCACCCTGACCCCGGACCAGACCCTTGCCGATGCCCGCGCGCTGCAGGCCCGCTACAACGTCACCGGCTTTCCGGTGGTGGACGAACGCGGCCGGGTGCTGGGGATTGTGACCAACCGCGACATGCGCTTTGCCACCGATGACCGAACGCCCGTGCACGTGATGATGACCGGCGACAACCTGGCCATCCTGCGCGAACCCGCCGACCGCGACGAGGCGCGCAGCCTGATGCAGGCGCGCCGGATCGAAAAGCTGCTGGTCACCGATTCCGAGGGGCGGCTGACGGGGCTGCTGACGCTGAAGGACATCGACAAGGCGGTGCTCAACCCCACGGCCTGCAAGGACGAGCTGGGCCGGTTGCGCGTCGCTGCCGCCACCACCGTGGGCGACGCGGGCTTCGCCCGGTCCGAGGCGCTGATCGATGCGGGCTGCGACCTGATCGTCATCGACACCGCGCACGGCCATTCGGCGGGCGTGGCGCAGGCGGTGGAGCGGATCAAGCTTCTGTCCAATGCCGTGCAGGTGGTGGCCGGAAATGTCGCCACCGCCGAGGCGACGCGCGCGCTGATCGACGCGGGCGCCGACGCGGTCAAGGTCGGCATCGGGCCGGGGTCGATCTGCACCACGCGGGTGGTGGCGGGCGTGGGCGTGCCGCAACTGACCGCGATCCTGGATTGCGCCGAGGCAGCGGGCGATGTGCCGGTGATTGCCGACGGGGGTATTCGCGCCTCGGGCGATTTTGCCAAGGCGATTGCGGCGGGGGCGTCCTGCGCCATGGTCGGCAGCGCCATGGCCGGGACCGACGAAAGCCCGGGCGAGGTGATCCTCTATCAGGGTCGCAGCTACAAGAGCTATCGCGGCATGGGGTCACTGGGCGCCATGGCGCGCGGCTCGGCGGACCGCTACTTCCAGAAGGATGCCGCCAGCGACAAGCTGGTGCCCGAAGGGATCGAGGGGCAGGTTCCCTACAAGGGCGGCGCGGGCACTGTGATCCACCAGCTTGTCGGCGGGCTGCGCGCGGCGATGGGCTATACCGGCAACCGCACCATCGCGCAGATGCGCGGCGGCTGTCGGCTGATCCGGATCAGCAATGCGGGGCTGCGCGAAAGCCATGTGCATGACGTGCAGATCACCCGCGAAAGCCCCAACTATCGCGTGGGCTGACAGGGCGGGGCGCCTGCCCAGGCGGGGCGCGGCAACCTCACCGAGCCGTATACCCCTCCGTCATGCTCAGGTGGAGCAGTGCGCCCGTCCCGGATGAATGGGCGCGATGGACGGCCACCACACACGGTGTGCGGTTGCCCGGCAGGCGGGTGCATCATGGCCGTGACTGCGCCGCCTCCGCACCCGTGGTCAGCAGCAGCGTGAGTTGCGCGGGGGTGATCGGCTGAACGAACTCCACCCCGATGTCTGTGCCCCGGGTCCAGCGTGTCCAGCCCCGAATCTCGATCCCGCCACAGAGCAGGATCAGCGGCGCATCCGGCCGCAGGTGATCCGGGCCGCGTATCCGGGCGCCCGAACGGCTGATGTCCTGCAACCGTGCCGAGAAGAGACCGCCCTGATGCAAGACGCGGATTGCAAGCGCGCAAGGCTGGCGGATGGTGCTGCGCACGGCAGGCCCCTTGGACTTCGGGAGACGATGGCGGGATGTTGCTGCAACGAGGTTGCAGAAAGGTGAACGCGGGATTCCCGCGCGGGGTCACCCAGGCGATTGCGGATCCGGCGCCGTAAGACCCGGGTCAATGGTCAGCCGACGAAGGCCTTTTCCACCACGTATTCCGCAGGCTCGCTGTTGGCGCCTTCGCGCAGCCCGGCCTCTTCCAGGATCGCCTTCATGTCGGTGTTGAAATCGAGCGAGCCGCAGACCATGCCCCGGTCCGCGACCGGGTCCAACGGCGGAACCCCGAGATCGGCAAAGACCTTGCCCGAGGTCAGGTTGTCGGTGATCCGCCCCCCGCGCGCGCTCTCTTCCTGGGTGGTGGTGGGATAGTAGAGCAGCTTGTCGCCCACGAATTCGCCGATCAGGGGGTCTTCGGGCAGGCTTTCGACAAGCTGGCGGCC
>LFIK01000093.1_pt1 | contig 55287 bp, 44 predicted proteins | sample 643401 | NCBI WGS metagenome assembly LFIK01 (sample SAMN03777447, study PRJNA286221) | soda lake metagenome | biome: soda lake; feature: Kulunda steppe; material: water; isolation source: sample T5-Br brine of Lake Tanatar-5 | place: Russia: Kulunda steppe | collected 2010-07
AGCGCGCGGGTGACATTGGTCAGCCGCGTTCCGAAGGTGAAGGCCGACACCCGCCCCCAGCGGCGTTCGGGAGCCCAGGTGACCGCGTGCAGGAACTGCATCAGCACGCGCGAATAGACCGACATCGACCCCGAGATATCGCACAGCGCCACCAGATCGGGGGGCCGCGTGCGGCGCTTGCGCAGCGCGAGGCGCTCGACCTCGCCGCCGCGGCGGACGGCGCGGCGCAGCGTGGCGCGCAGATCGGGGCGGCGCCCGGTGGGCGACAGCGCGCTGCGGCGCGTCGGCACGGGCTGGACGGGCAGCGACAGGGCGCGCACGGCGCGGGTGGCCTCGGCCAGCTCGGCGGTGCTCATCTGTTCGAAATCCATCGCGCGCAGCCGTTCGGTGGCCGAGCCCGCGCGGGCGTGAAGGACCAGCTCCTCGGTCTCGGTCACGCCGGGGGGGGGCGGGGCGTCGGCGTCCGACAGCGCCTCGGAGGCGCGGCGCTCGGCCGCCTTGCGGGTGCGTTTTTCGGGCTCCTTGCGCAGCGTGGGCGACAGCAGGTGCATCATCGAGTTCAGGAATTCCGGATCGCGCCAGAACACCGCGAAGATCTGGTCGAACACCTCCAGATGCTCGGCGCGGTGGATCAGCGTGGCGCGCAGCGTGTGGTAGAAGTCCGGCTTGCGCGTGAACCCCACCGCCGCCACCGCCTGCACCGCGGCCTGCACCTGCGCGTGCCCCACCCGCACCCCGGCGCGGCGCAGCGCGCGGGCGAAATGCACGATGTTGTCGGCCAGCCGGCCGTCGGTGTCGGGGACGGCGCGCGCCGCGCTCATGCGCCCGAGTGCTCCAGCCGGTCGCGGGCGGCGTTCAGGATCCGCGTGGCCTCGGCGGTTTCGATCCGCGCGATGTCGTCCTGATACTTCAGCACCGCGCCCAGCGTGTCCGAGATCACGTCGGGCGACAGCGTCACCGTGTCCAGCGCCACCAGGCAGCGCGCCCAGTCGATGGCCTCGGCCACGCCGGGGGTCTTGAACAGATCCTCGCCGCGCAGCGCCTGCACGAAGGCCACGACCTCGGCCGACAGCGCGGCGGTGGCCTGCGGCACGCGGGCGCGCAGGATGGCCAGCTCGCGGTCGAAATCGGGGAAATCGACCCAGTGATAGAGGCACCGGCGCTTGAGCGCGTCATGCACCTCGCGCGTGCGGTTCGAGGTCAGGATCACGATCGGCGGCTCCGCGGCGCGGACGGTGCCAAGCTCGGGGATCGTGACCTGGAAATCCGACAGCGCCTCCAGCAGGAACGCCTCGAAGGGCTCGTCGGTGCGGTCGACCTCGTCGATCAGCAGCACGGGGGGGCCGTCGGGGTGCGGCTCCATCGCCTCCAGCAGCGGGCGCCGAATCAGGAACGCGTCCGAGAAGAGTTCCGCCTGCAGCGCGGCGCGGTCGGTCTGGCCCGCGGCCTCGGCGGTGCGGATGGCGATCATCTGCGCGGCGAAGTTCCATTCATAGATGGCCGACCCCGCATCCAGCCCCTCGTAGCATTGCAGCCGGATCAGGCGGCGGCCCAGCGCAGCGGCCAGCGCCTTGGCGATCTCGGTCTTGCCGACGCCGGCCTCGCCTTCCAGAAACAACGGCTTGCCCAGTGTCAGCGCCAGAAAGGCAACGGTGCCCAGCGCACGCCCGCAGACGTAGTCCTGCGCCTCGAGCGCGGCGATCGTGGCGTCGATGGAGGGCGGAATCTGTGGCACCTTCGGGGCTCCTGAACACGGGCTGCGGAGCCGGAGGCTAGCGCCGCTGCGGCGTCCTGTCCATGCGAAGGCGCTTGCAACTGCGACGAGAGGGTTGTCAGCGCCCGGTGTTCTTTGGCATACTTCACAAATGAGAGACACAGGCACAGGCATCGACCCGGAGGTCTTTTCCCGCACGGCCGAGATCTTCTCGGCCAAGCGCGACGCCTTGTCACCCGATGCGCTGGAGGCTCTCACCCGCCAGATCGTGTCGCGGATGGCTCAGGTGCGGGCCGAGCCCGGCCCGGACATCGACGCCGCCATCACCGAAGACAGCATCGCCGCGTTCTGCGATGCGATCCTGCAACCCGACCAGCCCGCCACAGCGCTCCGCTTCGTCAACGCGCGGCGCAACGAGGGCGTGTCGCTGCGGGCGGTCTACATGACCTATATCAGCGGCGCGGCGCGGCTTCTGGGCGCGCGGTGGGAGCGCGACGCGCTGACCCCGCTGGACGTGACGGTCGGTGCCGGGACGCTTTATGCGCTGATGCGCGCGCTGCGTGCCGAATCGGACGCGCTGCCCGGGATCGCCGATGACAGCCGCTGCGCGCTCTTCGCCACCGTCCCCGGAGAAAAGCACGGGATCGGTGTCACCGTCGCCACCGACATGTTCCGCGAGGCCGGCTGGGACATCGACCTGCAGATCGGGCTGGACGAGGCCGCGCTTGTCGCCCGCGCCGAGGACACGCAGCCGGCGATGATCGGGCTGTCGCTCAGCACGCCCGAGCGGTTGCCGGACCTGTTGCGGCTGGTTCTGGCGCTGCGCATCGGCCTGCCCAGCGTGCTGATCGGCGTCGCCCCGGCGGGCGAGCTGCGCGACCGGGACATCAGCGCCATCGCTGACGTGGACCTGATCCTGCACGACGCCACAAGCGCGCTGGAAACCCTGGAACACCGCCTGCACAACCGTCCGCCCCCGGCCTGAGCGCCGCGCGGCGGGGGCGTCGTGCCCCCGCAGCGCCACTCTCGCAGCGCAACTCTCGCAGCGCAACTCTCGCAGCGCAACTCTCGCAGCGCCACGCTCAGCGCGTCAGCACCGCCGAGGGACGCGCGCGGAACAGCGCCCGCGTCACCAGCCCTGCGGCGACCGCCTTGATGATATCGCCCGGGATGAAGGCGCCCAGCGTGGCCAGCGCCTGGCCCGCCGACAGCCCCGCGGCCAGCATCATCCCCGCCACGCCGAAGACGTAGAGCACGCCCACGCCGCCGATCAGCGCGCCCGCGCCCGCGGCGATGCCCAGATCCACGCCCCGCCAGTGCTCGGTGATCCAGCCCGCCACGAAAGCCGCCACAGGAAAGCCCACCAGAAAGCCCGCGGTCGGCCCCACGAACACGCCCAGCCCGCCGCGCCCGCCGGCCAGCAACGGCAGGCCCAGCGCCACCAAGAGCAGGAACAGCCCCACCGCCAGCGTCCCGCGCCGCGCGCCCAGAACCGTGCCGCAGAGCATCACGCCCAGGCTTTGCGCCGAGATCGGCACGCCCCCGAACAGCATGAAGCTGGGAAACAGCCCCAGCACCGCGATCAGCGCCGCGAACAGCGCAACCAGTGTCAGCGATCGTTCCATTCCGTCCCCCGTTTCCGCCGCCTGTCCGGCTGCTGCGCGCGCGGGATGCCGCCCCGCGCGCGCAGCGCCTCGGATATCCGTTCGGCGTCATCAAGCGCCGCCAGCGCCAGCGGCACCGCCACCCGCACGCCGGGTCGGCGCGGCGAGCGCGCGCGCCACGCCTCGGCCAGCGCCCCGGCCTTGCCCAGAAGCACCGGAATGCAGCGGATGGTCAAGGCCAGCGCGAGGCTCAGCGCCGCCGGGTTGACCCCGACGCGCCGCAGCGGGCCCAGCAGCCATTCGATCACCGCCATCATGTCATCGAGCCGCGTGGTCATCGTCACCAGATTGGCCAGCGCCACCAGCCCCAGGATGCGCAGGCAGATCAGCGCGCCCTGCTGCACCGCGTCCATCCACCAATGCCACGCCAGGATCACCGCCACCACCAGCGCCAGCGGGCGCAACAGCCGCAGCCCGCGCCGCACCGCCACCGCCCCGAGGCTGGCGTAGAGCGCCGCCGTCACGCCCACCAGCGCGGCGATCACCGGAACATTGCTCGCCGGCAGCACCGCCACCATCACCAGCGCCATCGCCGCCATCTTGGCCCCGGCGGGCAGGCGGTGCGCCCATGTCGGCGTCTCGAGCGTCAGGGCCAGCATGGATCGCGCGCCCCTTCGGCCTGCATCGCATCGGTGAACGCCGCAAGCACCGTCGCCGCCGGACCGTCGCCGCGCAGCTCGCCCCCATCGAGCCAGAGCACCCGGTCGAAGCCCTCGAGCAGCGCGACGTCATGCGTGACCATCACCACCTGCTGCGACAGCCCGGCGATGGCGCGGCCAAGCTGCAGCCGGGTAGGAATGTCGAGCCCGGTAAAGGGCTCGTCCAGCACGATGGTCTGCGGCGCCATCGCCAGCACCGCCAGCAGGCACAGGAACTGCCGCTGCCCCTGCGACAGCGCATGGGTGGAGCGATCGGCCCAGCCCGCGCGGCCCTGCGCCTCCAGCACCTCGGCCGCGCGGCGGCGGGCCTCGGCGCGCGGGGCGCCGAGCTGGGTCAGGCCGAAGGCGACCTCCTCGATCACGGTGGGAAAGATGATCTGGTGATCGGGGTTCTGGAACAGGATCCCCACCGCACGCAGCGCCGCCGCGCGGTCGCGCACCACATCGGCGCCCGCCACGCGCACCGCGCCCGCGTCGGGCGTCACCAGCCCCGCGATCACCCGCAGAAGCGTGCTCTTGCCCGACCCGTTGCGCCCGACGATGCCGATGCGCGCCTCGCTCAGCCGCAGGCTGAGCGGACCCAGCGCGCGCCGCCCGTCATGGGTGACGCTGACCTCGGACAGGTCGATGCCGTGGGTGCGGTGCAAGGGCTGGCTCCGTCAGGCTGCGCGCCCCCCATGCCGCGCGCGCGGGTGCAAGGCAAGCCTAGCGCGTGCCCATGATCATCCGATAGCGGATCTGGTCGAAGATCACCGCCAGGATCAGCAGCATTCCGATCAGCACCATCTGCATGTAGGAACTGATCTGCGCCAGGTTCATCCCGTTCTGCATCAGGATGATGAAGAACCCGCCCAGCACCACGTTTTCCACCCGGCCGATCCCGCCGCGCAGCGACACCCCGGCGATCACGCAGGCGGCGATGGACTCCAGCGCCATCGCGCTGCCGATATTCGCGTCGCCGGTTTCGACCCGCGCGGTGATCAGCAGCCCCGTCAGCCCCGCCATCAGCGCGCAGACGATGTAGGTGCGCATCAGCACCGCGCGGGTGTTGATCGCCGACAGGTTGGCGGCCTTGATGTTGCCGCCCACGGCGTAGATCTCGGCGCCGGCGCGGGTGCGCGCGACGAACACCCACATTGCCAGGATGCAGACCACGGCCACGATCACCGGCGCCGGCACCCCCCACAATCGCCCGAAACCGAATGTGTCGCCGAACGCCACGGGCAGCCCCGACACCGGCACCCCCCCGGTCATGAACAGCGCCAGCCCGCCGCCGACCGAGGCCACGCCCAGCGTCATGATGAAGGGCGACACGCCGAAGAACGCCACGCCGATGCCGTTGAGCGCGCCCACTGCGGCCGCCACCGCAAAGCCCGCCAGCGCGCCGATGGCGATGGCGACCCAGACCGCATCGGGAAAGAACGGCAGCATCGCCACCATGGTGATCGCCGACACCACCGAGGTCAGCGCGATCACCATCCCCACCGACAGATCGAACCCGCCCGAGATCAGCACCAGCATCTGCCCGCTGGACACCAGGATCAGGAACACCGACTGCCGGCCGACATTGATCATGTTCTGCATGGTCAGGAACGCCGAGGACATCAGCGAGAACACCACCAGCGCGATGGCCAGGAAGAAGGGCAGCACGCCCACCTTCAGGAAGATCGCGCGGATCAGGGCGCGGGGTGCCACGCGGGCGGGGGGCTGCTGCGGCATGGCGGTCATACTGTGGCTCCGGTGTCATGGAAGAAATGGCGCAGGATTTCGGCTTCGGTGATCTGCGCGCCGGTCAGTTCGGCGGCGATGGTGCCGCCGGCGACCACCAGCGCGCGATGGGCAAGGTTCATCACCTCGGGCAGGTCCGACGAGATCACGACCACCGCCTTGCCCGCCGCCGCCAGCTCGGCGATGATCCGGTAGAGCGCGGCGCGCGTGCCCATGTCCACGCCGACGGTGGGTTCGTCGAAGATGAACAGCTCGGAGCCGTGGCCGAAGGACTTGGCGAACAGCACCTTCTGCTGGTTCCCGCCCGACAGCTGCGCGATGGTGCGCGCGCGGTAACGCTCGGGCAGCTCGACATGGTCGAAGATCCGCGCGATCTCGCGCCGCACCTTGCGGTGATCGACCAGCGCGCCCTCGCGGCAGGTGCCCATCATCAGGTCGATGGCCAGATTGTCGGTCGCCGGGGCCGACAGGCTGAGCCCTTCGGACTTGCGATCCGAGGTCAGGTAATGCACGCCCTTCGCGATCACCGCGCGGGTGGGCTTGCCGGTGATGTCGGCGCCGCGGTAGCGCACGCTCCCGGCGCGCACCGGCTCCAGCCCCATCACGGCGCGGAACATGCGCGACTTGCCCGACCCGATCAGCCCGGCCACGCCCAGCACCTCGCCGCGGCGGACATCGAAGCTGACGCCATTGACGCCCCAGCTGTGCAGGCCCTCGACCTGCAGCAGCGTCTCGCCGGGTGTGTGGGGGATGTCGGGATACACATCCTCGATCGCGCGGCCGGCCATGAGTTCGATCAGCCGTGCCTCGGACGCCTCGGCCATGTCCAGCGTCTCGATCTTCGCGCCGTCGCGCAGCACCGTCACCCGGTCGGCGATGCGCGCGAATTCGTTGATGCGGTGCGAGATATAGATGATCCCCAGCCCCTCGGCCTTCATGCGGTTGATGAAGTCGAACAGATGATCCACCTCGCGGTCGGTCAGCGACGCGGTGGGCTCATCCAGGATCAGCACCGACAGCTCGCCGTAGAACGCCTTGGCGATCTCGACGATCTGCTGCTGCGCGCGCGGCAGATGCGCGACCAGCGTGGTGGGCTCGATCGCGAAGCCGCGCTCTTCGAGCATCTGCGCGGCGCGCCGGTTCATCTCGCGGAAGTTGATCAGCGGCCCGATCCGTGGCTCGCGGCCCAGAAAGATGTTCTGCGCCACGGTCATGGTGGGGATGAGCGAGAATTCCTGAAACACCGTGTAGATGCCGCGGGCCTGCGCATCGGCGACCGAGGCGAAGGCCACCGCCTCGCCCTTGACCGCGATCTCGCCGGCGCTGGGCGCATTGGCGCCCGCCAGCATCGAGATCAGCGTGGACTTGCCTGCGCCGTTTTCCCCGAAAAGCACGTGCACCTCGCCGGCGTGGAGGTCGAAATCCACGCGGTCGAGCGCCCGGACGCCGGGGTAATCGCGGGTCAGACCGCGGGTTCGGATCAGCGGGGTGTCGGGCATCGGCGCCTCGGGCATGCGGCTTGGGGGCCCCGTTGCAGGGACCGCGGCAGCAGGCAACGGGGAAGATCAGACAGGGGCGGGGCCGGTCACACCGGCCCCGCAAACGCTGCGCGCGGGCTCAGTTCACCCGGAACACCGGCGCGAAGTTGTCCGGCGGCAGAACGGTATTGCGGTCGACATCGGCGATGTTGTTCTGATCGATCACGAAGATCTCGGGGCCGACATGCTGGATGAAGTCCTCGCCTTCGAGAATCCGCACCGCCTGATCGACCGCGATCCGGCCCTGAACGACCATCGAATCCGCCGGGGCGCCCAGGATGAAGCCACGCTCGATCCCGGTATAGACCCCCGGCGTCAGGTAGAAGGCCAGGATGCCGACATCACCCGTCAGCCCGCGTTCGCGCACCACGCTCTGCGCGGCCTCGGCGGTCACGGCGGTGCCGGCGATGTAGGATACGTCGGGGTTCGCGGTCAGCACGTCCTCGACCAGCCGCTGCTGGACCTCGCGCCCGGTGTCGCCGTAGCGGGGTTCCAGCACCCGCACCGCCGAGCCTTCGATCGCGTCCATGAAGCCCTGATGCGCGGCCTCCACCCAGCCCGCGCCTGCCGGGCCGGGGAACCAGCCGACCGTGACCTCGTCCGAGCCCGCGGGGTGCGCATCGGCCAGATACTGGCCGGTGGACTGCCCCATGGTGTAGAACGACACCAGCGACTTGGCCGAGATATCCGTCGACGACACGCCGTTGATCACGTCGATCACGGGGATGCCCTGCGCAGCGACCTCGCGGATCAGGCTGTTGAGTCCGTCGAACGAGATCGCGCCGATCACCACCGCATCCGCCCCGCCCGAAACGCAATCCTCGATCTGGCTGATCTGACGCGGCAATTCGGTGTAGCCGTCGGCCTCGACCACGTTCATGCGCACGCCCAGCCGCTCGGCCTCGGCGACGACGCCGTAGTTCACGCCCAGCCAGTAGGCATCCTTCATGTGCGGGAAGGACACGCAGATGTTCCACTCCTGCGAGGCGGCATCGAGCGGCACGTAGTCCACGGGCACCAGCTCGCCATCGGCGGAGAACGGCGGCTCCACCGCCATCGCCGGGAAGGGGAACCAGTCATCGGCCGCGGCCGTCAGCGGCACCAGCGCCGCGGCGCTCGCCAGCAGGGCGAGCTTCGTCAGTTTCGGGGTCATCGGGGATACTCCTCTGTCGGGGGATGGTGCGGGCGGTGGGGCCGCCCGCGTTGGTGTTGTTTTCTTACGCGCCCAGCGCGGCGCGCACGGCCTCCAGCCGCGCCTTGCGGTCACGCCGCGCGGCAAGCGCGGTGTCCATGTCGACCTCGACGAACCGGACGCGGGTGTTGGGTTGCAGCTGGCCGATCAGGTCCATGTCGGCCGAGATGATCGCGCCCAGCGTGAAGTAGCCGCCGCCCGAGACCGCGTCGCGGTGCAGCACGATGGGTTCGGTCCCGCCCGGCACCTGGATCGAGCCGTAGGAATAGCAGCCATCGACGATGTTCGACGGGTCCGACCCGGCGCCGAAGGGCTGTTCGCGGTCGACGAACTCCATCGGCGTGCCGCCGCGGAAACGATAGCCCATGCGGTCGGCCTCGGGGGCGACGGTCCATTCCTCGGCGAAGAAGCGCTTCTGCGAGGCGTCGGTGATCCGGTGCCAGTAAAGCCCGGTCAGCACGCGCAGCTCGACCGGGGTGCCCACCGTGCGCAGATGCGCGGTGTCCAGCGTGCGCTCGGCCGGGGCGCCGGGGTTGCCCACGGGCAGCACGTCGCCCGCCGCCACGGCGCGGCCATCGACCCCGCCCAGCGCGCCGATCGGATAGGTCGAGCGCGAGCCCAGCGCGGGCGGCGTGTCGATCCCGCCCGCGACCGCGATGTAGATCCGCGCCCCGGTCTTGAGGAACCCGAAGCCGAGCACCTGCCCGGCCTTGACCGGAAAGGACGTCCATGTCGGGCGCGGCTCGCCATCCAGCAGCACGGGCATCTCGGCCCCGGTCACGGCGACCCAGCCATCGGCCTGGAATTCGATCTCGGGGCCCATGAACACGGCTTCCAGCCCCGCGGCGTCTTCGGGGTTGCCGACCAGCATGTTGGCAACGCGCATGGCGAAACGGTCCATCGCGCCGCCTTCGGGGATCCCCAGATGGAAATACCCGGGACGGCCCAGATCCTGAATGGTGGTGGACAGTCCCGGCTTGATGACCTTAAGCGCCATTGAGAGCCTCCATCAGTTTCGCGTTGGTCCCGGCCATGTCGGCGTTGAAGGCCTCCAGATCGAAGGTGACCTCGGCGATCCTGGGCGTGTAGGTGCCGGCCTCGACCGCGGCGAGGATCCGGTCGTATTCCGCGCGGTCGATGGGGGTGAACTTGACGATGTCGCCGGGGCGGAAGAACACCATGAAATCGCGCAGATACGATGTGGTCTGGTTGGGGTCGAAGATCGTCAGCGGCGTGATGCCGAACATCTGGTAGCCCCCTGCCCCGCGCACCGAATAGATGCACGAGAAGCACCCGCCATAGCCCACCGTCTGCTTGGGCGTGTCGGTGCGCGGGCGCAGGTATTTCGGCACCTCGATCTGACGCTCGCGCTCGACCAGCTGATACAGGAACGGCAGCCCGGACACGAAGCCCACCATCGACACGAACCACGGCTGCGCGTGATGCGCCTCGATGAACGCCTCGACCGAGTCGTAACCGTTGATCCGCGCGCCGTATTCCAGATCGGTGCCCGACGGGTCCTGATGCCGCTCGCGGAAGCGCATCACGGTGTCATGCGTCCACGGGTCCTGATAATAGACCGGAACCTCGATGATGCGGGTGTCGAGCCGCTTTTCGGCGGTGTTGGCCGCGCTTTCAAGCTCCTTGAGCCTGGCCAGCATCGCATCGGGGGAAATCACGTCGGGGTCGAAGCGCACCTGAAACGAGGCGTTGGCCGGGCAGATCTCGGTCACGCCGTCGATCCTGGCCGCGCGCACCGCCTCGCTGATCGCGAGCCCCTTGAAAAAGGCGTCGAGCGACATTTCCTCGTCCATCTCGACGAAGATGTGCTCGTCGCCGCCGTGGCTGTAGCGGGTTTTCACGTCGTCCCTCCCCTATGTTGCTGAGGTCAGATTTCCGGCCTCGAGCCAGGGCTCGAGCCATTGCGTGTGCACGCGCCCGGCGCGCAGGTCCTCGGACGCGGCCAGCGCCTTGTGCAGCGGGATCGTCGTTTTCAGCCCGTCGAGCGTGATCGCGTCCAGCGCCGTGGCCATCCGGTCGATCGCCTGCGCGCGCGTGGGCGCGTGGACGATCAGCTTGCCCAGAAGCGAGTCGTAATAGGGCGGGATCTGGTAGCCTTCGTACAGGAAGTGGTCGAAGCGGATCCCGTCGCCCTCGGGCAGGCGCATCCCGGTCAGCTTGCCGGGAAACGGCATGAACTGCATCAGCGGGTCTTCGGCGTTCAGCCGCACCTCGATCGCGTGGCCGGTCACCGCGATCTGGTCCTGTGTCACGCCGAGCCCCGCGCCGCCGGCGATGTCGAGCATCAGCCCGATCAGGTCCAGCCCGGTGACCATCTCGGTCACGGGGTGTTCGACCTGGATACGGGTGTTCATCTCGATGAAGTAGAACGCGTCCGCCGCGTCATCATAGAGGTATTCGATCGTCCCCGCGCCGCGATAGCCGACCGCGCGCGCCAGTGCGACGGCGCTGTCGCACATCTTCGCGCGGGTGGCGTCCGGCAGGCCGAAGGCACCGGCTTCCTCCCACACCTTCTGGCGGCGGCGCTGGAGCGAGCACTCGCGTTCATAGCAATGCACCGCGTCGGTGCCGTCGCCCAGCACCTGCACCTCGATATGGCGCGGGTTGACGATGACCTTCTCGATATAGAGCCCGCCATCGCCGAAGGCGGCCTTCGCCTCGGCGCGCGCCTGCGGGGCGAGCTTGCGCAGCTCGTCCTCGGTGTGCGCAATCCTGATGCCGCGCCCGCCGCCGCCCGCCGCGGCCTTGACCAGCACCGGAAAGCCGACCGCGCGCGCGGCGTCCAGCGCCGCGTCCTCGCTGTCCACGCGGCCGTCGGAGCCGGGGACCACGGGCACGCCCGCATCCATCGCGGCGCGCCGTGCGGCGGCCTTGTCGCCCATCCGGTCGATGGTGTCGGGGTCGGGGCCGACGAAGACCAGACCGGCGTCTTGCACCGCGCGGGCGAAGGCGGCGTTTTCGGCCAGAAAGCCGTAGCCCGGATGCACCGCATCGGCGCCCGAGCGGCGCGCGGCATCGACCATCGCGTCGATGTCGAGATAGCTTTTCGCCGCTGCCGCCGGGCCCACGCAGACCGCCTCGTCGGCCAGCCGCACACCCAGCATGTCGGCATCGGCCTCGGAATGCGCCTGCACGGTGGCGATGCCGCGGGCCTGCGCGGCGCGGTTGATCCGCACCGCGATCTCGCCGCGATTGGCGATGAAGAGCTTGCGCAGGCTCATCGCGTCACGACAGCCGGGCGAGCACGTCGCCGGCCTGCACCGGGGTTTCGTTCCCGGCCACGTAGCCCGCGAAGGTGCCCGAGGCTTCGGCCTTCACCTCGATGAAGGTCTTCATGACCTCGACCAGCCCGATGGTGTCGCCGATCGCAACGGCGTCGCCATCGGTCTTGTAGGGCGCATCGTCGGGCGACGGGCGGTGGTAGAAGGTTCCGGGAAGCGGGGATTGGATGTCGGCCATGAATGTCTCTCCTGTCAGGCTGCCTGATGGTCCAGCACCATCGACGCGGGCGCGATGGTGATGCCGTTTTCGGTGAGCGCGGCGCGCAGGGCCTTGCCGATCTCCAGCGCGCCGGGCGTGTCGGAATGAAAGCAGATCGACTCGAATTCGACCGTGATCTCGCCGCCGCTGACGGTCTCAACCCGCCCCTCGCGGCAGGCGCGCAGGCATTTGCGGGCGATCTTGTCGGGGTCGAAGCGCGAGACCTTGCGCGCGAACACGATCGAGCCCGAATCGTCATAGTCGCGGTCGGCATAGAATTCGCGGATCACCGGCTGGCCCATGCGGCGCGCGGCGGCATAGGTCTCGGATATGTCCATGCAGAACAGCAGCACTTCCGGCGCGTTGGCGCGCAGCGTTTCGACCAGATGACGCGACAGGCTCTCGCTCTTCGCGGCGGTCATGTAGAGCGCGCCGTGGGGCTTGACGTGCTGCAGGCGCGCGCCGTGGCGGCGGCAGAACTCGCGCAGCGCACCCATCTGGTAGACGATGTCGTTGACCAGCTCCTCGTCGGTGGCGTTGATCGCGCGCCGCCCGAAGCCCTGCAGGTCGCGATAGGCCGGGTGCGCTCCGACGCCCACCGCGTGCGCGCTGGCCAGCTTGACCGACCGGTCCATGATGTTGGGATCGCCGGCGTGGAACCCGGTGGCGATATTGGCGGAACTGACCAGCGCGATCAGCGCATCGTCGGGGCTGTCGCCATAGCTCCAGTGGCCGAAGCCCTCGCCCATATCGCAGTTGATGTCCACGACCTGCTTCATGTCCGCGCCTTCGGTTGTGATGTCACGTGGCAGGGTGTTTCAGCCGAAAGGCTTTGTAAATCACGAATTTCAGCTGGTATGTTTTCGATTTTTCCGATGCAAGTTGAGCGGCCCGCTGCACGTAACTTATTGATTTGTTTATACATGCGCATAAATCGCGCAGTATTTGAATGCGGATTATCAGTTTCGCTTGACTGCCCTCATGCGATTTTCCGATACTTAAAGGCATGAAGCTGCGCCAGCTCACCTATTTCGTCGCCACCGCGGAGTCGGGGCAGGTCAGCCGCGCGGCGGTGGCGCTGTCGATCTCGCAATCCTCGATCACCACCGCGATCCGTGAGCTGGAAACCGATATCGGCGCGGCGCTGTTTCTGCGCACCGCGCACGGGATGGAGCTGACCGAAGCCGGGCGCGATTTCCTCGCCGCCGCCTACGATATCCTCTCCAAGGTCGAGGAGGCGCGCAATCTGCGCCAGCGCAGTTCGGAACTGCGCGGGCGGCTGTCGCTGGCCTGCACCTACACGGTGATGGGATATTTCCTGCCCTATCACCTGGACCGGCTGGCGCGGCTGCACCCCAACCTGACCATCCAGCTGCACGAGCTGAACCGCGAGGCGGTCGAGGAAGGGCTGATGTCCAACCGCTTCGACATTGCGGTGCTGCTGACCTCGAACATCTCGAACCCGGAACTCGAGACCGAGACGCTGTTCCGCTCGACCCGCCGGCTCTGGGTCGCCAACGGCCACCCCTTCGCCCAGCGCCGCAAGGTGGGCCTCCCCGAGGTCGCGCAGCAGGACTACATCCTGCTGACCGTGGACGAGGCCGCGCACAGCGCGATGAAATACTGGGCCTTTCAGGACGTGCAGCCGCGCATCAAGCTGCGCACCTCGTCGATCGAGGCGGTGCGCTCGATGGTTGCCAACGGGCAGGGGGTGACGATCCTGTCGGACATGGTCTACCGCCCCTGGTCGCTCGAGGGAAAACGCATCTCGACCGTGCAGACCGAAATGCCGATCCCGTCGATGGATGTGGGGCTTGCGTGGCGGCGGGATCTGGATTTCAATCGCGAAACCCAACTGCTCTATGATTACTTCCGGCAGGCGTTCATCTCGCCGCAGATCTGACGCCGCCGCCCTGATGGAGACTCCCCATGACCGCGCGCACACCGGCACAGGCAACCGTTCAGGTGGACGAACCCACGCTGCGCGTGACCCGCTTCGACTTCCCCCCTGGCAGCGAGACCGGCTGGCACCGCCACGGCGCGGCCTATGTGGTGGTGCCCCTTCAGGGCGGCACGCTGACGGTCGAGGATGCGCAGGGCAGCCGCGGCTACCCCATCGAGACCGGGCGCAGCTACGCCCGCCCCGCCGGGGTCGAGCACAACATCGCCAACGACACCGACGCCGCGATAAGTTTCGTGGAGATCGAGATGCTCGACCGTCAGGGCTGAGCGGGGCGGCCCGCCCGCCGCGCCCTGAGCCAGTTGAGCGCGATCACCGCCAGCAGCGCCGCGGCGCCTGCGGCCTCGACCGTCGCGTCGGGCCAGAAGATCGCCGCCGTCGCCGGGACCACCGCCAGCCGTGAGACCGGGTCGAGCCAGGTGAACAGATACCCCTCGATCGCGGCGGCGAAGGCCACCAGCGCCAGAATGGCGATGGCGCCGGTCCACAGCAGCACCGGCAACGGCCCGCCCAGGATGATCTCGGGGTTGAACACCATGAACAGCGGGATCAGATACAGCCCCTTGGCGAATTTCCACGCCTGCACCGAGGTCGCCATCGGCTTCGACCCGGCCACTGCCGCCGCCGCGAAGCCCGCCAGTGCCACCGGGGGCGTGACGTTGCTGTCCTGGCTGTACCAGAACACCACCAGATGCGCGATCAAGAGCGGGATGCCGAACTCGGTGTGCAGCGCGGGGCCCACCAGAACGATCAGCACGATATAGGCCGCCGTCACCGGCAGCCCGAGGCCGAGGATCAGGCTCGCGATCAACACCAGCAGCAGCGCCAGCACCAGATTGCCCCCCGACAGCGCCACCATCATCGACGAGAATTTCAGCCCCAGCCCGGTCAGCCCGACCACGCCGACGATGATGCCCGCCACCGCGCAGGCAATCGACACCGCCACCGCGTTGCGCGCGCCCAGCTCCAGCGCGCGGACCAGCAGCGCCAGCCCCTGCCAGAGCGCCGCGCCCAGCCGCGCCGCGTCAAGCGGGGTGCCCGCGCGCGGCGCGGTCACCGCCAGCGTCCACAGCCCGCGCGCGCCCGCCACCGCCACCACCGACACGATCGCCCAGAACCCCACGCGCATCGGCGAATAGGCGGCCATCAGCAGCCCCACCAGCACGAACAGCGGCACCAGGAAGTGCCAGCCGGACGCGAACACCGCCGACACGCGCGGCAACTCGTCCCGGCCCAGCCCCTTCATGCCCGATTTCATCGCCACGATGTGCACGAACAGATAGACCGTGCCCAGATACAGTATCGCCGGGAAGATCGAGACCGCGACGATCTGGATATAGGGGATGTTGGTGTATTCCGAGATCAGGAACGCCCCCGCCCCCATCAAGGGCGGCGTGATCTGCCCCCCGGTCGATGCCGCGGCCTCGATCCCGCCGGCCTGGGTCGGGCGATAGCCGAGCCGCTTCATCAGCGGGATGGTGAAGGCGCCCGTGGTCACCACATTGGCGATCGCCGAGCCCGAGATCGACCCCATCCCCGCCGAGGCCACCACCGCCGCCTTGGCCGGCCCGCCGGGCCGCCGCCCCGTGGCCGAGAACGCGAGATCGATGAAGAACCGCCCCGCGCCCGTGACCTCGAGGAACGCGCCGAACAGCACGAACATGAACACGAAGGTCGCCGCCACCCCCAGCGGCAGCCCGAAGATCCCCTCCTGCCCCAGATAGAGCTGCCCGATCAGCCGGTCGACGCTGGCGCCGCGGTGGCCCATGATCCCGGGCATCCACTCGCCCAGGGCCGGCAGCGCCCCGCGTGGCCCGGCCAGCGCATAGAGGATCGCCAGCACGCCGATCACCGTCATCCCCATCCCCACCGCGCGGCGGCAGGCTTCGAGCACCGTGAGTGTGGCGATGATGCCCATGGTGATGTCCATCGGCGCCCAGAACCCGGCGCGGGCGATGATCGCGTCCAGGTTCCACGACAGGTAGAACCCGGTCATGAAGGCGCCGGCCAGGAACACCCCGTCGATCCCCCAGCCCAGCACCCCGCGCGACCGGCGCGGCCCGAAAATCGGGAAGATCAGGAAGGCCAGCACCAGCACGAAGCCCAGATGAATCGAACGCTGGTAGAACAGCCCGAAGGTCTGCACGCCCGCCGAATAGAGCTGAAACAGCGACATCGCGACGCCGATCAGCGTGATCGCGATCAGGACCGGCCAGGGCTGCACCCGGTCGGCCGAGCGCAGCGCGTCGGGCAGCGCGCCGGCGACCTCGGCGCGGGTCATGCTGGTGTCGGCGGCGTCATCGGGGCGGGGCTGGGGCATTGGCGGCTCGCACTCAGGGTCAGCGAGGGGTGGGGCGCAGCGTCACGCGCTGCCCGGCGGCGCGCGCCGACAGCGCGAGCGTGCCGCCGGGATGCGCGATCCGGTGCGCCACGCGCGCACCGCCCACCCGCAAGCGCAGGGTGTTTCCGGGCAGCGGCTCGTCGATGGCGTCGATCCAGTAGCCTCCGCCGGCCGCGGCGCGCACCGTGCCGCGCCCGGCAATCTCGCCCAGCCCGGCGGCGTAGTCGTGCAGAAAGCTCCGCGTGAGCAGAAGCGTCCCGGCGCGGGTCTCGAAACAGTCGGCGACCGCGCCGCCGGTGACCGAATGGCGCCAGTGCAGGCACCATTCGGCCCCCTCGGGCGCGGCGAAGGTGGCCAGCACCGCGCCGCTATCGGCCACCACCTCGATCCCCGCATCCACGGGCGCGGCGGCGCTCAGGCACAGGCTCAGGGCGGCCCCGGCAAGGGGCCGCCCGATCGGCGCCGCGATCACGGGCGCAGGGCGTCCGGGATCTCGGCGCCGCTGTCCTCATAGAAGCGCAGCGCGCCGGGGTGCATGGGGATCGGGGTCGAGCCCAGCGCGAACTCGATCGTGGTGTCGTTCGCCGCCGGGTGCACGGCGATCAGGTCGTCGACATGCTCGAACATCACGCGGGTGATCTGGAACGCCAGCTCCTCGTCCATGTCGGCATGCACCACCAGCACGTTCGGGGTCGAGATCGTCAGCGTGTCCACATCCACCCCGTCATAGGTGCCCGCGCGCAGGGTGTAGGCGGCAAAGACCGGCTCGGCCTCGATCGCGTTGGCGATCTCGTCCTCGCTCAGCGGCACCAGCGCGATGCTGCGCGTCGCGGCCAGGTTCATGATCGAGCTTGTCGGCGGGCCGACGCTCCAGAACCCGGCGTCGATGTCGCCGTCGCGCAGCGCGTCGGCGGTCTCGTTGAAGTTCAGCCGCTGCTGGTCGATGTCGTCATAGGTGATGCCGTTGGCGTTCAGCAGCGTCTGGGCGCTGACCTCGGTGCCCGATCCGGGCGCGCCCACCGACACGCGCTTGCCGACCAGATCCTGCAGGCTCTCGATGCCGCTGCCCTCGACCGTGACGATCTGCACCGCGTTGGGGTAGACCGAGGCCAGCGCGCGCAGCTCGGGCACGGGGTTGGCCTCGAACGGGTCCTGCCCGTGGAAGGCGGCGAACACCGTGTCGGCCAGCGCCAGCGCAAGGTCGCTGTCGAAGCGCGAGATCAGCGCCACGTTCTCGACCGAGGCGCCGGTGACTTCGGCGGTGGCCGAGGCGCCGTCGATATGGGTGTTGATCAGTTCGGCCAGCCCGCCGCCGATGGGGAAATACACCCCACCCGTGCCGCCGGTGGCGATCGACAGATCCTGCGCCTGTGCGCCGCCGACGCCAACGCCGGCCCCGATGGCCACGGCTGCGACCGCCGCGAATGTGACGTTCTTCATGTCTCTCTCCCTGTAACTCGGGGCTTTGGTGCCCGTTGGGCGCGCGCGGCCCTCCTTCGACCCTGCGCGCGCCGTGACATTGGGTCCCACCCGAGGGCGGTCTGTCAACCTTTTCCAGGCGGTGGGCGGCGCAACGAAACAGGCCAGCGCGGCTGCGCTGGCCTCTGGTTGCTCAGGGTGTCGCGGCTGCGATCAGGGGAAGCCGACGCGGTCCCACACGCTGATTGCGGCGCCCTGGTTCGCCCCCAGCGCGGCGGGGTTGGTGTCGGAGCGGGTGAAATCGGCCCAGTCGCGCATCGGGCCGGTGACGCTCACGCCCTCGACCGCCGGCCATTCGTTGTTCTGGTCGGCCAGGATCGACTGGATCGTCGGCGAGGTCATGAATTCGAGGAAAGCGACAGCATTCTCGGGGTTCGGCGCATGTGTCAGCACCCCCATGCCCGACACGTTGACATGCGTGCCGCGGTCGTCCTGGTTGGGGAAGATGGGCAGGACGCGCGCGGCGGCCTCGCGGTCGGCCGGGTTCTGCGAGGTTTGCAGCCGGCCCCAATAGTAGCTGTTGGCAATCGCCAGATCGCATTCGCCTGCGGCGACGCCGCGGATCTGGTCGGTGTCGCCGCCCTGCGGCCGGCGCGCCAGATTGGCCAGCAGGCCCTCGGCCCAGGCTTCGGCCGCGTCCTCGCCATGCACTTCGATCAGCTCGGCCATGAGCGACAGGTTGTAGATGTTCGACGAGGTGCGGATGCACACCGTCAGGCCAAGATCGGGATCTGCAAGGTCCTCGAACGTGTTCACATTCTCCGGGCGCCCGTTCTCGACATTGTAGTAGATCACGCGCGCGCGGGTGGTCACGCCGAAGAACAATCCGTCGGGATGGCGCAGATCCGCGGGCACGCGTTCCTCGAGCACCTCGCTCCGGATCGGCTGGAACAGGTCACGCTCGACGGCCATGTGCAGGCGGCCGGCATCCACGGTCCAGAACAGGTCGGCGGGGCTGTTCACTCCCTCGGACTGGATGCGGGCGATCAGTTCGTCGCCCGAGGCCTCGATCAGGTTGACGGTGATGCCGGTCTGTTCGGTGAACGCCTCGAAGATGGTGAAGTCGGTGTCATAGTGGCGCGAGGAATAGAGGTTGACCTCCTCGGCGAACGCGGGAAGCGCGACACCCAGCGCAAGGGTCGAGACGGCTGCGACTCGAAACATGGAGACTCTCCTTTATCTGTGTCCATGCCTGCCTGGGGCGTCGCGCGCCCGCTGGGTCGGCGGTCCGGGCAGGGGGCTGCCTGCCGCGACCCGGTGTTAGCCGATCCGGTAATGGTTGACAAGAACGATCAGGAATTCATACACCCGCCAGACGCCGCAGCAATCCGGAAGCCCGCCATGACCACAACCTCTGCACCGCCGCCGCGCAGCCTGGTCCGGCGCCGTCTTTCGGTCTGGACGGTGGTGGCGGGGGTCATCATCGCGGTGATCCTGTTGCCGATCGTGACGGTGCTGAGCCAGGTCTTCGTGTCCTCGGACGGGGTCTGGGGGCAGCTGGCCGAGACCGTGCTGCCGCTTTACGTGCGCAATTCGCTGATCATGGTGGGCGGGGTGCTGACCATCGCCACGGTGATCGGGGTCACCACCGGCTGGCTGGTCGCCGCGCACGAGTTTCCGGGGCGGCGGATGTTCGAATGGGCGTTGATGCTGCCCATGGCGATGCCGGCCTATGTGATCGCCTATGTGTATTTCGACCGGCTGTCCTATTGGGGGCCGGTGCAGACCTGGCTGCGCGAGGCGTTCGGCTGGGGGCGCGGCGATTACTGGTTCCCGCAGATGGCCTCGTTGCCCGGCGCCATCATGCTGATGGCGCTGGTGCTGTATCCGTATGTCTATCTGCTGTCGCGCGCGGCGTTCCTGAGCCAGTCGCAGGACATGATGGAGACCGCGCGCGCGCTCGGCCACAGCCGCGCCAGCGCGTTTCGCAGCGTCGCGCTGCCGATGGCCTGGCCCGCGATCGCGGCGGGCGCGGCCTTCGTGGCGATGGAGACGCTCGCCGAATACGGCGCGATGGTGCATCTGGGCGTGCAGACCATGACCACCGGCATCTTCCGCACCTGGTTCGGGCGCGGCTCGCCCGAGGCGGCGGCGCAGCTGGCCGCGCTGCTGGTGTGCTTCGTCGCCGTCGCGTTTCTGGTGGAACGGCTGATCCGCGGCAGCCGGCTGTTCGAAAGCGACCGCGGCGGCCGCGCCCGGCCGCTGGAGCGCACGCGGCTGGGCCGCGGCGCGGGGCTCGCGGCGGCGCTGGTCTGCGCGGTCCCCGTGGCGCTGGGCTTCGCGTTCCCCGCCGCCGAGCTGTTGCGGCTGAGCATCGTTGCGGGAGACCCGTTCTGGGGGCCACGGTTCTTCGCCTTCGTGCAGAACAGCCTGATCATGGCCGGGGGCGCGGCGGTGATCCTGCTGTGCATCGCGGTGTTCCTGGCTTACGCGCGCCGCCAGCAGGGCGGGCTGGCCATCAGCGCGGCGATGCAGGCGGCGTCGATGGGCTATGCGATGCCCGGCGCGGTGATCGCCGTGGGCGTGCTCATCCCGCTCGGCACCTTCGACAACACCGTCGACGCGTTCATGCGCGAGCGCTTCGGCGTTTCCACCGGCCTGCTGCTGAGCGGCACCATCGTGGCGCTGATGTTCGCCTATGTGGTGCGCTACCTCGCGGTGGCGCTGAAAACCGTGGACAGCGCCTTTCAGCGGATTCCCTCCAGCATGGACGACGCCGCGCGCAATCTGGGCGAGCGTCCGGCCGGCGTGCTGATGCGCGTGCATGTGCCGCTGCTGCGGCGCGGGGTTCTGGCGGCGGCGATCTTCGTCTTCGCCGATGTGATGAAGGAACTGCCCGCCACGATCATCCTGCGGCCGTTCAACTTCGACACGCTGGCGATCCGCACCTTCCGGCTGGCGCAGGACGGGCGGCTGGAAGAAGCCTCGAGCTCGGCGCTGCTGATCGTCGCGGTGGGCATCCTGCCGGTCATCATCCTCAGCCGCGCGATGAACCGCTGAGACCGCCGCCGTTTTGCCAAGCGCCAGACCGCTGGATCGCGTATTTGTGAGTTCCCTTCGCCCGCGCCTTTGCCAATTGCGCGCGGGATGGTCATAAGACTGCCGCCCACCGGAGTTCATTCACCAGGAAGGAGCGATCGTTGCAGAAGGTCATGGAGCAGTTCGCCGACAGGATCCGGGAATATTACGACGATCCGCTGATCCCGCTGGCAAGGCAGTTCAGCTTTCGCCGCCCGCCCACCATGGGCGAGCTGCGCCGCCCGCCGCAGGTCCTGCTGCTGGGCAACCACTCCTCGGGCAAGTCGAGCTTCGTCAATCATCTGCTGGGCATCGACGTGCAGAAGACCGGGGTCGCGCCCACCGATGACGGCTTCACCATCATCACCCACGGCAGCGTCGAAAACGACCTCGATGGTCACGCGGTGGTCAGCAACCCCGATCTGGCCTACGAGGGGCTGCGCCATTTCGGCGACCAGCTGGTGACGCATGTGCGCATGAAGGTGCGCAAGGTGCCGCTGCTGCGCAACGCGACGCTGGTCGACAGCCCCGGCATGATCGACGAGGCCAGGGCCGAGAACGGGCGCGGCTTCGATTTCCCCGGCGTGGTGCGCTGGTTCGCCGAACGCTCGGACCTGGTGCTGGTGTTCTTCGACCCCGACAAGCCCGGCACCACCGGCGAAACCTTGCAGGTGTTCAAGGAATCGCTCGGCGGGATGGACCACAAGCTGCTGATCGTGCTCAACAAGATGGATCAGTTCCAGACGCTGCACGATTTCGCGCGCGCCTACGGGGCGCTGTGCTGGAACCTTGGCAAGGTGATCCCGCGCAAGGATCTGCCGATGATCTACAACACCTTCGTCCCGATCGAGGGCAGGCCCCGCAGCGGGCTGCAGATGGATGACTTCGAAAAGGCCCGCGCCGATCTGATCGACGAGATCCGCCGCGCGCCCTCGCGCCGGATGGACAACCAGATCACCCAGATGTCGGGCTTCGCCGAACGGCTGCGGCTGCATGCCTTCGTGATCGACGAGGCGGCGCTGCGCTACCGGCGCGCGCGCGAACGCGCCTATGGCATCCTGGTGCTGCTGCTGATCGCGGCGGGCGCGACGCTGTTCGTCACCGGGCTGGTGATGGCGCTTCCGGGCCTGCTGGTGGTGGCGCTTGCGGGGGTGGCGTTTCTGGAAATGTTCTCGTTCCCGCGCACCCGCACCCGGCTGATCGACGGCTTCGACGAGATCTTCGAGCGCCACCACGACAACGAATTCCTGATGCGCGAGCGCGCCGAGGACCTGCACGCGCTCTGGGCCGAGGTGAAGCCCCGCGCGCGCAAGATCGCCGAGAAGCGCGGGCTGCAATCCTTCGTGCGGCTGCGCCACTCGGACCGCGTGGTGCTCAACACCCTGATCGAGGAAGACATCCCCCGCCTGCGCAGCGAGCTTTACACCGCGCTGCAAAAGGCCGCCGAGGCCGAGGAGGACCCCGGGTCTGACTGATTTCGCGCCACGGTGCCCGAAATTTGAGCTACTGCGCCCCGCCACGGCGATGTAATTGTTGCTCCAGCGCAGCGGCTCGGCTACGCCCGGATGGTCAAGACCGGCCGCAGCGCCCCCATGCTGCGCGCGGTTTGCAGGGTTCAGGCGCGGGCAGGGATGACGACGCAACGCAGACCGCTTGTTCAGGCCGAGGCGCTGACACGCCGTTTCGGCGATCTTGTCGCCAATGATGCGGTTGATCTGACCGTGTATCCGGGCGAGATCCACGCGCTGCTGGGCGAGAACGGCGCCGGCAAGTCGACGCTGGTCAAGATGCTCTATGGCCTGCTGGCCCCCGACGAAGGCCGCATCCTGTGGGAGGGCGCGCCGGTCGCCCTGCCCGATCCGACCGCCGCGCGCGCGCTGGGGATCGGCATGGTGTTCCAGCATTTCTCGCTTTTCGATGCGCTGAGCGTGGCCGAAAACGTGGCGCTGGCGCTGGACGACGACGCGCCGCTGGCGCAGGTCGCCGAGCGGCTGCGCGAGGTCAGCCGCGCCTATGGCCTGCCGCTGGAGCCCGACCGCGGGGTGTGGCGGCTGTCGGTGGGCGAGCGCCAGCGGATCGAGATCGTGCGCTGCCTGATGCAGGACCCGCGGCTGCTGATCCTGGACGAGCCCACCTCGGTGCTCACGCCGCAGGAATGCGACGGGCTGTTCGACACGCTGCGCACCCTGCGCGACGAAGGCCGCGCGGTGCTCTACATCTCGCACAAGCTCGACGAGGTGCGCGCGCTGTGCGAGGCCGCGACGATCCTGCGCGCGGGCCGGGTGGTCGAACGCTGCGACCCGCGCACGCAAAGCTCGGCGAGCCTGGCACGGATGATGGTCGGCACGCAGATTTCCGACGTGCGCCGCAGCGCGATGCGCGATGTCTCCGGCCCGGTGCGGCTGCGGGTGTCGAACCTGGACCTGCCGTCCGAGGACCCGCAGGGCACCAGTCTGAAGGGCGTCAATCTGGAGCTGCACGCGGGCGAGATCCTGGGCATCGCGGGGGTCGCCGGCAACGGGCAGGACGAGCTGTTCGCCGCGATCTCGGGCGAGGCCGAGGCCCCGCGCGCCGACGCGGTGGTGCTCGATGGTGCGCCCGTGGGGCACGAAGGCATCAACCGCCGCCGCCGCCGGTCGGCCGCCTTCGTGCCCGAGGAACGGCTCGGCCACGCCGCCGCGCCGCGCATGTCGCTGTCGGAAAACGCGCTGGTGGCGGGGCATGCGTCCAACGGGTTCCTGCGCGGCGGGTTGATCCAGCGCGACCGGATGCTGGGCTGGGTCGATTCGGTGACCAGCGCCTTCGACGTGCGCAAGGGCCCCCGCGACCCCGAGGCGCGCGATCTTTCGGGCGGCAACCTGCAGAAATTCGTCGTCGGCCGCGAGATCCTGCGCAAGCCGGACCTTCTGGTGGTGATGCAGCCCACCTGGGGCGTGGACGCAGGCGCGGCGAGCCTGATCCGGCAGTCACTGGTCGATCTGGCGCAGGGCGGCGCATCGGTGCTGGTGATCAGCCAGGACCTCGACGAGCTGTTCGAGATCGCCGACCGCGTGGCGGTGATCTTCACGGGACGGCTGTCGGCGGCCTATCCGGTGCGCGAGCTGACGCGCGAGCGTGTGGGCCTGCTGATGGGCGGCGCCGACCCCGCCGCCGCGCAGCCCGAGATGGAGGAAAGCGCCTGATGCGGCTGACCATGGAACGCCGCGCCGAGGGCGGCAAATGGGCGCTGCTGCTGTCGCCGCTGCTGGCGGTGGTGCTGACGCTGGTGTCGTCGGTGGTGATCTTCTGGCTGCTTGGGCAGGACCCGCTGCGCGCGCTGAGCGTCTATTTCTGGCAGCCGGTGTCGGACGCCTACGGCCTGCAGGAGGTCGCGGTGAAGGCCACGCCGCTGGTGCTGATCGCGGTGGGGCTGGCGCTGTGCTTTCGGTCCAACAACTGGAACATCGGCGCCGAGGGTCAGTTCCTGATCGGCGCCATCTGCGGCGGCGGCGTGGCGGTCTGGGCGCATGGCTGGGGCGGAGCATGGGTGCTGCCGCTGATGCTGGTCGCGGGCGCGCTGGGCGGGATGGCCTATGCGCTGATCCCCGCGATCCTGAAGGCACGGCTGCGCGTGAACGAGATCCTCGTGTCGCTGATGCTGGTTTATGTGGCCGATCTGTTCATGGACTATCTGGTGCGCGGCCCGTGGCGCGATCCGATGGGCTTCAACATGCCGCAGACGGTCAGCTTCGGCCCCGAGGCGACGCTGCCGCTGCTGTTCACCGGCGGGCGCATGAACATCGGCAGCGTGATCGCGCTGGCGGTGGTGGTGGCCTTCGCGCTGGTCATGGCGCGCACCCTCAAGGGGTTCGAGATCCGGCTGGTCGGTCAGGCCCCGCGCGCGGCGCGCTTCGCGGGGTTTTCCGACACGCGGCTGACGATCACGGTGTTCGCGATCTCGGGCGCGCTGGCAGGGCTTGCCGGCGTGATCGAGGCGTCGGGCACCGTGCGCCAGCTGCTGCCGGGGTTTTCGCCCGGCTACGGGTTCACGGCGATCATCGTGGCGTTTCTGGGCCGGCTGAACCCGGTGGGCTGTCTGATCGCGGGGGTGTTCATCGCCATCACCTTCATCGGCGGCGAGAACGCGCAGATCATCCTGCGCCTGCCGCGCGACATGACGCTGGTGTTTCAGGGAATGCTGCTGTTCTACATCCTGGCGTGCGATACGCTGATCCTCTACCGCCTGCGCGTGGTGCGGCCCGTTGACCCCGGCGCCACACCAGCCCCGGGGGTGCGGTCATGACGCTTGCCGTTGCCATCGCGCTGACCATCATCACCGCCGCGACGCCGCTGCTGATCGCCGCCATCGGCGAGCTGGTGGTCGAACGCGCAGGCGTGCTGAACCTCGGGGTCGAGGGGATGATGATCATGGGCGCCGCCACCGGCGTGGGCGTCGCCATCGTCACCGAATCGAGCCTGCTGGGCGTGCTCGCCGCCATCGCGGCCGGAATGGCGCTGTCGGCGCTGTTCGCGCTGATGGTGCTGGGGCTGGCGGCGAATCAGTATGCCTCGGGGCTGGCGCTGACGATCTTCGGGCTGGGGCTGTCGGGCGTGGTCGGCGCGCCCTTCGTCGGCATCCAGCGCGAGGGGATCCGGCGGATCGAGCTGCCGCTGCTGTCCGAGATCCCGGTGATCGGCCCGATCCTGTTCCGGCAGGACCCGTTCGTCTATGCCTCGATCGCGCTGGTGGCGGGGGTGGCGTGGTTCCTGTGGCGCACCCGCGCCGGACTGATCCTGCGCGCCTGCGGGGAAAACCCGGTCTCGGCCCACGCGCTGGGCTACCGGGTGCTGCGCATAAGGCTCTATGCGGTGCTGTTCGGCGGGGCCTGCGCGGGGCTGGCGGGCGCCTATCTGTCGCTGGTGCTGACACCCTTCTGGACCGCCGGCATGACCGCCGGGCGCGGCTGGATCGCGCTGGCGATCGTGGTCTTTGCCTCATGGCTGCCGCTGCGCGCGATGCTGGGTGCCTATCTTTTCGGCGGTCTGATCATCCTGCAGCTGCACGCGCAGACGGCGGGCGTGAACATCCCTTCACAATTCCTGGCGGCGCTGCCTTACCTTATCACCATCGTCGCGCTGACGCTGATCATGGCGGCGCGGCGCAGCGCGGGACGCGGCAGCGTGGCGCCGGCCAGCCTGGGCCAGCCCTTCGCGCCCGCCCGATGACACCGACCCCAACAGAGGAGACTCCCCCATGACCCTGACCCGACGCAACGTGCTGGCCGGCGCTTCGGCGCTTGCTGCCTCGACCGCGATTCCGATGCGCGCGATGGCCGATGACCCGCTGAATGTGGGCATGGTGCTGATCGGCCCCGTGGGCGATTTCGGCTGGTCCACCATGCACGACCGCGGCCGCCTCCGGATGGAAGAGCTGATGGGCGACGCCGTCACCTCGACCCTGGTCGAAGCCGTGGCACCCCCGGATTTCGACCGCGTGGTGACGCAGCTGGTGCGCGCCGACTGCAAGCTGATCTTCACCACGTCGTTCAGCTATTTCCAGCCGACCCTGCGCATGGCCGAACAATTCCCCGAGGTGATGTTCGAAAACGCCACCGGCACCAGCACGATGGACAATCTGGCGATCTACAACGCCCGCTTCTACGAAGGCCGCTACGTGCAGGGCGTGATCGCGGCGATGAAGTCGCAGACCAAGCAGATCGGCTATGTCGCCGCCTTCCCGGTGCCCGAGGTCATCCACGCCATCAACACCGTGATGCGCGGCGCGTGGTCGGTGGACCCGGAAATGCGCATCCGCGTGGTCTGGGCCAACGCGTGGTTCAACCCGGGCGTCGAGGCCGACGCCGCGCGCGCGCTGATCGACCAGGGCTGCGACGTGCTGTGCCAGCACACCGACAGCCCCGCGCCGCTGCAGCTGGCCGAGGAGCGCGGCATCTACGGCTTCGGGCAGGCCAGCGACATGACGCGCTTCGCGCCGGGCTCGCACCTGACCTCGTCGATCAACAACTGGGGCGACTACTACGCCAGCCGCGCGCAGGCGATGATCGACGGCACATGGCAGCCCGAGGACACCTGGGGCGGGCTCGATTCGGGGATGTTCGAACTCGCGCCCTTCACCAACATGACGCCCGAGGAAACCGCCCGCGCCGAGAACGTCATCGAAGGGCTGCGCAGCGGCGAGATCGACCCCTTCGCCGGACCGATCGTCAACCAGGCCGGCGAGCAGGTCATCGGTGAGGGCGAGACCCTGACCGATGACGAGATCCGCGCCCAGAACTACTTCTATGAAGGCATCGACGTGTCGATGCCGGGCTGACACCCACCCCCCGCGCCGGAGCGCCTTGCAACTCCGGCGCGGGCCAGTCCGTCACCGCCGCCCAGCGCGCCAATCGTCGATCCGTGCACGGATGGTGACCGCGATCCCCGCCAGCGCGAGCGCGATGAACACCCAGCGCAGCGCGTCCAGATACGGCACCAGCGGCAGCACCGCGTCCTGCGCCTCGGTCAGGACCTCCTGTGCGACCTCGATGCCTGCGGCGCCCAGCGTGACCGCGCCGGCGGTGCCCGCGCCCTTCAGCGTCCGGCTTTGCGACAGCGCCTCACGCGCGGGGCGGGCTTCGGGGGAAAACGGGACCTTGCGCGCGGGAAACGGGGTGCCCCAGCTGCGCGCGGGTCCAAGGTCGATATGCATGAAGTCCGAGCGTGGGTAGAACCCGAAACCCCGGAACCCGACCGCGCGCGCGGCGGCCTCGAACGCGGCGGGGTCGTGGTTCGACATGGCGATGTCGAAAGCCGTCCCGTCCATGTGCTTCGAGCGCGGCGCTCCGCCCACCGCGCGATTGTGCTGCGGCGAGCGATAGGCCGAGCGCACGATCATCGGCCGCCCCAGCCGGTCGCGCAGCGCCTGCAGCCGGTCCAGCGCCTGCGGATGCAGCTTGAGCGCGCCGGTGCCGCGGCAGGCGATCTCGGCCGGTGTGAAATCGGGCCAACGCCACAGCCCCGCAGGGACCTCGCGGAAATGGGGAAAGGACTGGACAGGCTGGTGCATGAGGGCATCCCTGGTGGCAGAAATCCGGATCACGCGCAGGATGCCGACGCGGGGTTTCCGCCGGATGAGCCGAGCGCGCGTTGCAGAAGGGGGCATCCCAGACGCGATTAGGGCTTGCTTAACGCGGCGCAACATAAGGTAAGGGTGCAAACGTGATGGGAACCGACCGTGTGTCGGGAGTGTGACCGCATCGGTCGTGTCACCCCGGGCATGGTCACCGCGGAGTGAGGTGCTGCGCTGACCGTGGAACACAAGACACTGAAGCCGGTGGGGCCCCCGGCGCGCCAGGACCCCCTCGCGCTTGCACTGGAACTGTCGGGCCTGCTGTTGCGCGCCCCGCCCGGCGCGGTGCCCGGCGTGTTCGTGCAGGCCTTGGGGCGTATCGGCGCTTTCCTTGACGCGGATCGCTGCCATGCGACCCGCGTTACCCCCGCCCCGAACGGCCCCGAGGTCACCGAGGTTGCCTGCTGGTGCGCCGAGCCCACACCACCCGGCGCTCCATCCTGCGCGTCACCCTGCACATCGTGGGCCGCCGCGTTGCGCGCCGGGCTGCGCATCGAGTCCGTCCTGCGGATCGATGATCGCGCCGCCCTGCCCGACACGGCCGCCGAAAGGCGCCTGCTTGCGCGGCACCGGAACCGCGCGCTGCTGGCGGTGCCGATCGCCTCGCACGGGGCGCGCTTGGGCGTTCTGGCCGTCGAAAGCCGGCAGCCGCGCGCGTTTGCGCAGGCCGACATCCAGCTGCTGGAAGCGGTCGCCGACGCCATCGGCGCGGTGCTGGCCTGCGCCGAGGCCACAGCCCAGCGCGGCGCCGAGCACGACCGCTTGCGCACGACGCTGGGGGCGGTGCACGAACTGGTGCTCGAGGTCGACGCCGATGGCCGGTATCTGGAGGTCCACACCGCCGATCCCGGGCAGATGATGATCCCCCCCGATCAGCTGATCGGGCGCACGCATGAGGAGGTGATGCCACCCGCGATCGCCGCGCTCAACCGCCGCGCCATGGCCGAGGTCGATGCCGCCGGGCGGTCCGGGCCGCACCCGTTCTGGGCCGATACACCGCGCGGCCAGCGGCGATACGCGATGACCGCGACCCCGCGTCCGCCGCACCGGCCCGGTGCCGCCCCCGGTTATGTGTTCGTGTCGCGCGATGTCACCGACGAATGGCACCTGACCCGCAAGGCCGAGCGGCTGGGCCGCATCGCCGAGCGGATGACCGACTTCGTGATCATCATCGACGCCGATGACCGGATCGAATGGGTCAACCCCGCCTTCGAGGCGCGCACCGGCTGGACCCTTGCCGAGGTGCGCGGCCGCAAGCCCTCGGAGATCCTGCACGCGCCGGACACCGACCGCGCAGTGGTCGCGCGCATCTACGAAGCGATGCGGCAGGGCCAGCCCACCCGCGCCGAGCTTCTGAACCGGACCCGCACCGGCGAGGAGTTCTGGACCGATATCGATATCCAGCCGCTGCGCGAATGCGATGGCACCCTGAGCGGTTTCGTGTGCGTCGAAACCGACATCACCGAGCAGAAGGCGCATGCCGCCGCGCTCGAGCGCCTCGCGGCCGAGGCGACCGAAGCGCGCACCCGGCTCGAGCTTGCCGTCGACGCGCTGCCGGACGCTTTCGCGTATTTTGACGCGCAGGAACGGCTGGTGCTGTGCAACGCGCATTTCCGGGCGCTTTACCCATCGGCCGAGGCTGTCTTGCAGCCCGGCGTGACCTTCGAGGCGCTGGTGGACGCGACGGTCCGCGGCGGCGATATTCCCGATGCGCTGGGACAGGAAGACGCGTGGATCGCCGACCGGGTGACGCAGTTTCGCCGCGGGAACCAGTCGATCGAGCGGCAGCAGGCCGGGCGCTGGATGCGGATCAACGACCGCGTCACCGCCGATGGTGGCCGGGTCTGCATGCGCATCGACATCACCGCACTCAAGGACGCCGAACGCCGGCTGGCCGAAATCATCGACGCCGCCGCCGCCGGCACGTGGGAGCTTGACCTCGACACCGGCATCAAGCGCGTGAACGACCGCTGGGCAGCGATGCTCGGGTATACCCGCGAGGAGCTCGCCACACGTCCTGCGCACGGGTTCCGCGACCTCATCCACCCCGGCGACCTTGCCAGATTGCTGGTTCAGCAGGACACGTTGCTGGCCCTGGGCGAGGACCGCTTCGCCAACGAAATCCGCATGCGCCACAAGGCGGGCCATTGGGTCTGGCTGCTGTCGCGCGGCCGCGTGACCGCGCGCGCACCCGATGGCGCGCCGCGCAAGGTTGCCGGGATCCATCTGGACATCACCGACCGCGTCCAGCTTGAAACCCAGCTGACCGAGGAGCGCGATTACCTCGCCCGGCTGATGGACACCTCGGCGTCGGGGATCACGGCGCTGGACGGGGACGGGCGCATCCTGTTTGCCAACCGCGAGGCCGAGCGGATCCTGGGCGTTTCGGCATCGGGCATCACCGCGCGGCGCCACGACGATCCGCAATGGCAGATCCGCGCGCTCGACGGCGGTCCGATGCCGCCCGAGGCGCTGCCCTATCCGCGGGTGCTGGCCGAGGGGCGCACCGTGCGCGACGTGCGCTTCGCCATCTGCTGGCCCGACGGAACGCGCCGCCTGCTGTCGGTCAACGCAGCGCCGTTCACCGCCGAGGGGATGGCCGTGCGCGTGGTGTGCTCGATCACCGATATCACCGATCAGGTCGCCACCGAGGCCGCGCTGCGCAGCACCGCCGACCGGGCCGAAGCCGCGAATCGCGCCAAGTCGCGCTTCCTTGCCAACATGAGCCACGAGATCCGGACACCGCTCAACGGCGTGCTCGGGATGGCGCAGGTGCTGGAAGACGCGCTGTCGGACCCGCATCACCGCGACATGCTGGCGACCATCCGCGCATCGGGCGAGACGCTGCTCGGAATCCTGAACGATGTGCTCGACATGTCCAAGATCGAGGCGGGGAAGCTCGCGCTCGAACAGCGGCGGTTTGTCCCGGCGGAGCTGGCCGACGGGGTGCGCGCGATGCACGCGCTGCGGGCGGCGGAGAAGGGCCTCTCCTTCGAACTGACCTGCGACGAGGGCGCGCGCAGCCCGCGGCTCGGCGATCCGGGTCGGCTGGCGCAGGTGCTGCACAACCTGATCGGCAACGCCATCAAGTTCACCGAACGCGGCAGCGTCCGCGTGTCGGTCCGCGCCGCGCCCGATGGCGCGCTGTCGCTGCGCGTGCAGGATACCGGGATCGGAATGACGCCGGAACAGATCTCGCGCGTGTTCGACGAGTTCGAGCAGGCCGACGGGACCGTCACGCGGCGCTTCGGGGGCACCGGGCTCGGCATGTCGATCGTCAGGCATCTGGTCGCGCTGATGGACGGCGCGATCACCGTGGACAGCACGCCCGACCAGGGCACCGAGATTGCCGTCAGGCTGCCGTTGCCGCTGGCGTCGGAGGCGGCGGAACCTGCAACGCCGCCCACCAGATCCCGGCCGCTCGCGGGGCTGCGGGTGCTTGCGGCTGATGACAACGGCACCAACCGCAAGATCCTCGAGTCGATCCTGATCGGGCTGGGGGCCGAGGTCACGCTCGTCGCCGATGGCCGGGCGAGTGTGGATGCGTGGGACGCCGGCCGCTTCGATATCTACCTGCTGGACATCTCGATGCCGGTGCTGGACGGCATCAGCGCGCTGCGCGCCCTGCGCCGGTGCGAATCCGCGGCGGGGCAACCGCCGGTTCCGGCGATCGCGGTAACGGCGAATGTCCTGGCTCATCAGGTCGCGGAGTATCTCGAGGCCGGTTTCGGCGCGCATGTCGCCAAGCCGTTCCGGCGCGAGGATCTCGCCGAAACCGTGCTGAAGCTCGCGTATCCTGCCCGCTGAGCCTGCCCGTCGCGCGCCGCACCGGCGTGTCGGATGGGACGGCGGCGTCGACGCCGACGCTGCGCACACCGGATCACGCGCGCGGGCGCTTCAGCTTGCCGAACCGGTCCCCGAGCCGGACCGCCGTCCGGTCACGGGCGGATGATCCCGCGCGCGCGCTGGCTGCCGGTGCGTTGGACCAGCTTGCTTGCGCGATGCCCGAAACCGCGCCGCGGCGGTCCCTCGGCTGCAGGAATCCTCCGCTCTCACCGCGAAAGATCGCGTCAGGGTTGTAGGCGATCAACAGATTGTTATCATGTCACGCATAAACCGCGTGCAGCGAACCACCGGTGATCAGGACATGCCAATCGATGAGTCGACAATCGGGCCTGCGCGCGCCGCCAGCATCCATCATCGCGACCCTGGCCACGCGCGTTTGATGGGGTGGCAAGGGGCCGGGATGCGCGGACACCACACGGATGGTGTCGTCCCCCTGCCCCTGCGGCCCGGAAGGACCGGCCGGACGCTCCGGTGCCACGCCACCGCAATCGCGCCGCGCGCTGCGGTGTGGGCGGCCACATCCGTGAACGGTGCCGCGCCATGAACCGACAGGATGGTGTGACAGGCGCCCCCCTCCGCGCGCCCTCGGATCCGCTTGACGCTGATCGGGTGGCTGACCGCGCCGCCGAGGTCGAGGCGATATCAGGGGTCGGCAGCTATGAGGTCGATCTGCTGAACGGCACCGCGTTCTGGTCGCCGGTGACCTGCGCCATTCACGAAATTCCGGCGGACACGGTCCCATCGATGGACACGGCGCTGTCCTTCTACCCCCCCGAGGCGCGCGCCATCCTCGATCCGGCGTTGGCGGCGCTGCAGGAGCACGGCACGCCCTATGATCTGGAACTGCCCTTCGTCACCGCGACGGGCCGCAAGCTCTGGGTGCGCAGCACCGGGGCGCGTGAAATGCGCGATGGCAAGGTTGTGCGCTTCTACGGCACCTTCGAGGATATCACCACCCGGCGCGAGGAGCGCGAGCGCCTTGCCGATCTGACCGATATCGTCGAACTGGCGCATGACGGGGTCTGGGTCATCGACGCGCAGGGGCTGACCCTTTACGCCAATCGGCGCATGGCGCAGATGCTGGGCCTGCCGGTCGCGGCCATGCGCGGACGCCCCTTTACCGATTTCATGGATGACGAATGGCGCACGAAAGCGCTGTCCTTGTTCGGCGAGCGCAAGGAGGGCGCGACCGCGCGCCATGATTTCCGGCTCCAGCGTGCGGATGGCGGCGCGCTCTGGGTCAGCATGTCGGCCCGGCCGCGCATGGATGCCGGCGGAAACATGGTCTCGGCCATCGCGATGGTGACCGACATCACGGAGCGGATCGAGGCCGAGGCAAAGCTGCGCGAGCGCGAAGCGCTTTATGCCGCGCTTGTGGACCTGGCCCCGCTCGGCATCGCGCTGAACGACATGGAGAGTGGGGCCTTTCTGGACGTGAACCCGGCGCTGCTTGCGCCGACGGGATATACCCAGGAAGAATTCCTTGCACTGAGCTACTGGGACGTCACGCCCAGTGAGTATGCCGAGGCCGAAGCGCAGGCACTGGCCCAACTGCGCGAGACCGGGCGGTTTGGCCCTTTGGAAAAGCACTACATCCGCAAGGACGGCACGCGCTATCCGGTGCGCCTGAAAGGCGTGAAGGTCACCGGACGCGACGGCCGCGACCTGATCTGGAGCCTGGTCGAGGACATATCCGAGGAACGCGCGCAGCTCGAGCGGCTTGAAAGGCTGGGCGATGTTGCGCGCGTCACCACCAACCTGGTGGTTGTCGCCGACCGCGAGGGGCGGATCGCCTGGGTCAACAAGGCGTTCGAGGATCGCACCGGGTGGACACTGGATGACGTCAAGGGCCGGCGGCCCGGCGATTTCCTGCAGTCGGAACGCACCGACCCCGAAACGATCGCCCGCATTGGCCGTGCCCTTCGCGCGGTCGAGCCGGTCGAGGCGGATATCCTCAACCGCAGCCGCTCGGGGCAGGACTATTGGCTGCGGCTTGAGATTCAGCCGCGATTTGACGCGGAAGGCCAGCATATCGGCTTCATCGCGGTAGAAACCGACATCACCGAGCTGATCGCCGCACAGGATGCGGCCCGGGGCGCGCTCAAGGCCGCGGATCAGGCGCGTGCGCAACTTGTGGCCGCCGTCGATGCGCTGAATGACGGTTTCGTCTACTATGATGCCGATGACCGCCTGGTGCTGGCCAATCGCCGCTATCGCGAGCTTTACGCCGCCAGCGCCCCCGCCATGGTCGAGGGGACCCGCTTCGAGGACATCCTGCGCTACGGCCTGGAGCGCGGCCAATACGCAGCAGCCATCGGCCGCGAGGAGGAGTGGCTGCAAGAACGCCTTGCCGCGCATCGCTCGCAACGACCGATCACGCAGACCCTGTCGGACGGCACCGTGCTGCAGATCGTCGAGCGCGAGACGCTGGACGGAGGGCGGGTCGGGCTGCGGGTGGACGTCACCGAACTTCACAACGCCCGCGACGCCGCCCGCGACGCCGAGGCCGCGGCCGCCCGCACCCGCCAACAGCTGATCGACGCGGTCGAGGCGCTAGACGATGGCTTCCTGCTCTTCGATGCCGACGACCGGGTGGTGCTGGTCAATGATCGTTACCGTCAGATCTATCCCTTGACCGCACCCGCGGTCGTTCCCGGAGCCAAGTTCGAAGAGATCCTGCGCCATGCGATCGCCGTCGGCGAGATCGTCGATCCGCAGGGGCGCGACCCGGAAACATGGATGCGCGACACCCTGGCGCGCCACCGGCTGGCCGATGCGGCGGTGATCGAAACCCTCGCCGACGGTCGAAGCGTGCGTATCCGCGACACCACAACGCGCGAGGGCGGGCGCGTGGGGCTGCGCGTCGACATCACCGAGGTTACCCGCGCCCGCGAAGCGGCCGAGGCGGCCAACCGCGCCAAGTCGGAGTTCCTGGCCAACATGAGCCACGAAATCCGCACACCCCTGAACGGCGTGCTCGGAATGGCCGATCTGCTGGCCGACACACCGTTGCAGGCGCATCAACGCGACATGCTGGACACGATCCGCGATTCGGGGTGGAGCCTTCTGTCCCTGCTCAACGATATTCTCGACCTCGCGCGGGTCGAGGCAGGCAAGCTCGATCTTGATCCGGCGCCGTTCGATCTGCGCGCCCTTGTCGATGGGCTCGGGTCGCTTCACGGCACGAATGCGCGGGCCAAGGGGATCGGATTCAACCTGAACTGCGCCTTGCGCGCCGACCTGCCCCGCATCGGCGACGAGACGCGCATCCGTCAGATCCTGCACAACCTGCTGGGAAATGCCGTGAAGTTCACGGAAACCGGCGCAGTCACGCTGGATGTGACGCCCGTCGATGAGCGGGAACTGCTGTTTCGGGTCTCCGATACCGGCATCGGCATGTCGCACGAACAGCTTTCGCGTGTGTTCCGGCCCTTCGAGCAGGCCGAGTCAGGCACGGTGCGCCGATTCGGTGGCACCGGGCTCGGCATGACCATCGTGCAGCGCCTGGTCGAGATGATGAACGGCACGATCCGGATCGACAGCACGCCCGGCAAGGGCACAAGCATCGAGCTGTTTCTTGCGCTCCCGGCCGACACCGAAGCGCAAACCGGGTCGTTGCCAGCCGACCGGGCGGCTGGCTGGCTCGAGTCCGACACCGAAGGCCTGCGTGGGCTGCGCGTTCTCGCGGCGGACGACAACGCGGCCAATCGCAAGCTGCTCTCGATCCTGTTGGCGCGGCTGGGCATCGACGGTGTGTTCGCGCAGGACGGCGCGGAAGCGATCTCGCTCTGGCGACAGGGCGACTTCGACCTGGTGCTTCTGGATATTTCGATGCCGGTCATGGACGGGTTGGAGACATTGCGCCAGATGCAGCGAGAGGCAGCGCAGTCCGGAGCGCCGCCGCCCCGCGCCATCGCGGCCACCGCCAATGTGATGCCGGCCCAGACCGCATCCTACCTTGCCGCCGGGTTCATCGCCACCTTGCCCAAGCCATTCCGGCACCACGAACTGATCGATGCGCTGATCCATGCGCAGGCACCGTGCACGGATTAACCATTTTTTCACCTCGGCGCGGCACCCTGCATGCATGCCCCGCCGCCGCTCGCCCTTCGACCCTGCCTTCCACGACAGCGCGCTGCCGCTCTTCGTGCCGGCCGCTCCGCCGCCGCCCCCCTCCGCGGCGGCGTCATCCCCGCCAGGCAAGCCCCCCTCCTATCTGCGCGATCACCGCAAGCGGTTGCGCGAACGCTTCCTTGCCGGCGGGCCGCAGGCGATGCCGGATTACGAACTTCTGGAACTCATCCTGTTTCGCGCCATTCCGCGGCAGGACGTCAAACCGCTGGCGCGCCGGCTGCTTGAAACCTTCGGCGACCTCAATCGCGTCATCACCGCGCCCCCCGCCCGGCTGCGCGAGGTCGAAGGCGCCGGCGACGCCGTGGCACTGGAGCTCAAGATCGTCGAGGCCAGCGCCCAGCGACTGGCGCGCGCACGGGTGCTGCACCGCCCCGTGCTGTCGGGCTGGCAGGCGCTGCTGGATTACTGCCACACGGCAATGGCGCACCGCGACACCGAACAGTTCCGCGTGCTGTTCCTGGACCGCAAGAACGTGCTCATCGCCGATGAGGAACAGGCCAGCGGGACGGTCGATCACGTCCCCGTCTACCCGCGCGAGGTGATGCGCCGCGCGCTCGACCTCAACGCCTCGGCGCTGATCCTGGTGCACAACCACCCCTCGGGCGATCCCACGCCATCACAGGCCGACATCGCCATGACCGCCCGCATCCAGGCGGCGGCCGAGGCGCTGTCGATCACGCTCCATGACCATCTGATCATCGGCAAGGAAGGCGAACTGAGCTTCCGCGCCGAGGGGTTGCTGTGACCTCCGCTGTCGCGCGCCTGTCGGGCAGGCTGGGCGGGCACGGTCGGGGCGGCCGTCAGGCCGCGCCGCCGGGGCCGTCCCGGCCTTCTCAGGCGCCGCGCTCGGCGGCGGCCACATGCTCCTTCACCGCCAGAAAGCTGTCCGGCGTGACCGAGATCGAATCGATTCCCGCCTCGACCAGAAGCCGCGCGAATTCGGGGTCGTTGCTCGGCGCCTCGCCGCACAGGCCGACCTTGACCCCCGCTGCCTGCGCCTTCTCGATCACATGGCGGATCATCCACATCACCGCCGGGTCGCGTTCGCGGAACAGCCCGGCCAGCTTGCCCGAATCGCGGTCCACCCCCAGCGTCAGCTGCGTCAGATCGTTCGACCCGATGGAAAAGCCATCGAAGCGCGCGGCGAATTCCTCGGCCAGGATCACGTTCGACGGCACCTCGCACATCACATAGACCTGCAACCCGTCCTGCCCGCGCTTCAACCCGGCACGGGCCATCACGTCGAGCACCTCGTCGGCCTCCTCGGGGGTGCGCACGAAGGGGATCATCATCACCACGTTGGAAAACCCCATCTCGCCGCGCAGCTTGGCGATGGCGGCGCATTCCAGTGCAAACCCGTCGGCATAGTCCGGCGAGTGGTAGCGCGAGGCGCCGCGGAACCCGATCATCGGGTTTTCCTCGTGCGGCTCGAACCCGCGCCCGCCCAGAAGCCCCGCGTATTCATTGGTCTTGAAATCGCTCATCCGCACGATCACCGGCTTGGGCCACACCACCGCGGCGATCCGCGCCAGCCCGCGCGCCAGCTTGTCGACGAAATAACTCGGCTTGTCGGGGTAGCCGCGGGTCAGCGCCTCGATCTCCTCGCGCACAGTTTCGTCGGTGATCTGGTCGAACCGCGTCAGCGCCAGCGGGTGCACCTTGATCGCGTTCGAGATCACGAATTCCATCCGCGCCAGCCCCACGCCCTCGGCCGGCAGCCGCCACCACCGGAACGCCGCGGCCGGGTTGGCAAGGTTGAGCATGATGTTGGTGCGCGTCTCGGGCGCGGCGTCGAGGTTGATCTCCTCGACCGAGTAGTCCGAGGTGCCATCATAGACGATCCCCTCGTCGCCCTCGGCGCAGGACACGGTGACCACCTGCTCGTCATGCAGCAGTTCGGTCGCGTTGCCGCAGCCCACGATCGCCGGCAGGCCCAGTTCGCGGCTGACGATGGCCGCGTGCGAGGTCCGCCCCCCGCTGTCGGTGACGATCGCCGCGGCGCGTTTCATGATCGGCACCCAGTCGGGGTCGGTGATCGTGGTGACCAGGATCGCGCCGTCGCGAAACTTGTCGATGTCCGCCACGGTTTCGATCAGGCACACCGGGGCGCTGACCACCGCGCCGCCGACGCTGAGCCCGCGGACCACCTCGGGCCCATGTTCATGGACGGTGTAGCTGAGCATCTTCCCGGCCTCGGCGCGCGACTGCACGGTCTCGGGGCGGGCCTGCACGATGTACAGCTTTCCGGTGTCGCCGTCGCGCGCCCATTCCATGTCCATCGGGCAACCGTAGTGATCCTCGATCACGCAGGCTTGGCGGGCGAGTTCCAGGATCTCGTCCTCGGACAGCACGAAGCGGCCGCGCTCGGCGCGCGATGTCGGCACGTTGCGCGTCTCGCCGCCCTCGGCGCCGGCATAGATCATCTTGCGCTCCTTGGCGCCCAGCGTGCGGTGCACGATGGGTTTCAGCGCGCGGTCCTTCAGCAGCGGCTTGAACACCTGGTATTCGTCGGGGCTGACCGACCCCTGCACCACGTTTTCGCCCAGCCCCCAGGCGGCGTTGATCAGCACCAGCTTGTCGAACCCGGTTTCGGTGTCGAGCGAGAACATCACCCCCGCGCCCCCGGTGTCGGCGCGCACCATCATCTGCACGCCCACCGACAGCGCCACCTGGTCATGCTCGAACCCGTTGAGCCGGCGGTAGGTGATCGCGCGGTCGGTGAACAGCGACGCATAGCAGCGCCGGCAGGTGGCCAGCAGCGCGGTCTCGCCGCGCACGTTGAGATAGGTCTCCTGCTGTCCGGCGAAGCTCGCTTCGGGCAGATCCTCGGCCGTGGCCGAGGACCGCACGGCGACCGACGGCGTCTCCTGCCCCACGCGGCGGCCGAGTTCGCGGTAGCTCTCCACGATCGCGTCGGCCAGATCCTGCGGCCAGTGCCCGGCCACGATCGCCTTGCGCACCGCGGCGCCCGCCTCGGCCAGCGTGGCCCGCCCGTCCTCGAGCCGCGTCATCTGGTCGGCGATCACCTCGCCCAGGTCGTTGTGCGCGATGAAGCCGCGGAACGCGTCGGCGCTGGTGGCAAAGCCCGGCGGCACGCTGATGCCCTTGTCGGACAGCGTCTGCACCATCTCTCCGAGCGAGGCGTTCTTGCCACCGACCAGCGCGACATCCCCGCGCTTGAGCGTTTCGAACCAGATGACCTGAGGTGTTTCGGACATGGGGCATTCCCTTTCGCCAGCGTTGGCCGAAGGGTGCGGCAGGCTGTCCGGCGCTGCCTTGACCTGCATCAATGCGGTATCTCGCGCGCAGGTTTATCGTCTGATGCACGCGGTGCGGCCTTCCACGCGGCCTTCCACGGTGCGCCGCGTCCGCCGGATGCGAGGGGTAGGTCCGGCAGCGCAGGCCCGGTCGCCGCTTCGGCAACCGGGCCTTTGCATGCGTCAGCGCGGCGCTTTTTCGCGCCTCAGCGCGGCGCCTGCGCGCGGTCGTGCAGCGTGTAGTCGCGCCGGATCGCGTAGGCGGCGGCCTCGGTGATCGCCCCTGACAGCGCCGGGGCCGCGGTAGCCGTTTCGAGCAGCGCGCGGGCCGCGCTGCGGTCAGCCACGCCGGCCAGCGCCACGTGCCGGCCCGGGTGGTTGACGCTGTCGAACCACGACAGGCCGGGATGCGCGACGACCGCCGTGGCATAGACCGCCACCACATGCGGCATCGCTGCGGCGCCTGCGTCGGGGGCGCGCAGCCCGGCCTCGGGGGTGTGGTGGAGCACGCGCGCGCCGACGCGGATGCGGTAATCCTCGAAATGGACGCGCCGCCCGGCCTCCTGCGAGCGGCGATGCGTCGCGTCCTGCCGCCAGCGGATGATCGCGTCCTCGCTCTCCCACAGCTGGTGCGACAGCAGCACCGCCGCGTCGTCGCGCGCGGTGTAGCGATCCAGGAATGTCAGCCCGGTGTGCCGCGCGAGCACCGGGCGCAGACGGTCCACATGCGCGAAATAGTGCTCCAGATGGCCGGGATGGGGGCGGACCTCGAAGAACAGCGCGTGCATGCCTGTCCCCTACCGTGCCGCCCAGCCGGCGGCCGCGTCGGCCAGCACGCGCAGTCCGGTGGCCAGGTCGGCGCGGCGCGTGTCCTCGTCCGGGTTGTGGCTGATTCCGCCGATCGACGGGACGAACAGCATCGCCGCCGGCAGCCGCGCGGCGACGTTGCACGCGTCATGCAGCGCCCCCGAGGGCATCTGCCGCCACGCATCCGGGGCCTGCGCCTGCGCCGCGCGGGCCAGCAGCGCCACCAGCGCCGCGTCCATCGGCGTGGGGTCGAGCGACAGGCCCGGCGTGGCCTCGACCGTCAGCCCGGCGTCTGCCGCGACGGCCCGCGCGCAGTCGGCGGCGGCGGCGTGCATCGCGTCCAGCCGGGCCGGGTCGGAGTCGCGCATCTGCACCGACACGCTGGCCTGCCCCGGCACGACCGATGGCGCGTTCGGCGTCACGGTGATCCGCCCCAGCGTCCAGACGCTGCGCGCATCGACCAGCGGGGCAAGCGCGGCGTTGAGCGCGGGGATGTAGCGGCCCAGCCCCTGCACGGCATCGCGGCGCAGCGGCATCGGCGTGGTCCCGGCGTGGTTGGCCTGCCCGGTGAAGGTGATCGTCCAGGACCGCACGCCGACGATCGCGTCCACCACCCCGATCGCCTGTCCGGCGGTGTCGAGCGCGGGGCCCTGTTCGATATGCGGCTCGATATAGGCGGCGAAGGCGTCGGGCGGGGGCGCATCGCTGACGGGGGCGATCTCGGCGGCGGCGCGGCGCGCCTGGGCAAAGGAGACACCGTCGCCATCGGTCTGCGCGTCGGCGTCGGCCATGCTCATGGCGCCCGACCACACGGCACTGCCGGCGACCCCGCCGAAGCGGCCTTCCTCGTCCTGAAACGACACCACCGCCACCCGGGGCGCGCCGGATGCGCGCGCCGCGCGCGCCAGCTCCAGCCCCGCGATCACGCCATAGGCGCCGTCAAGCCACCCGCCCAGCGGCTGCGTGTCGCTGTGCGAGCCGACCAGCAGGCACGGCCCGTCCCCCGGCGGCACCCCGAAGACGTTGCCGCACGCATCCACAACCGGCTGCAGCCCCGCCGCGACGATCTGCTGGACCAGCCAGCGCCGCGCGGCGATGTCGGCGGCACTGAACGCCATGCGCGCCACACCGGTCCCCTGCGCGCCGATGCCGCGCAGATGGTCCAGATCGCGCAGCATCCGGTCGGGGTCTATGGGCAGCGGAGTCATCACGCGCCGACCGGGCGCTCAGTCAGCCGCCGGATCGGGCGGCGCGGCCGACGTGCGCACCCCGCGCGCGCGCCAGCGTTCAAGCTCGGCGTAGCGGTCCAGCGCCATCACGCGATAGGCGCGGTGATAGACATTGACCGAAAACAGCCGCTCCAGAACGCGGCCGCGGTTGCGCTGGCGGAACTCCAGATCCTCGGCCGCGATCTGGTCACGGATCCCGGCGCTGCGGCCGAACCGGCTGGCATGCGCCAGCAGCGGCTGGTCGGTCGTGGGAACGGCCGATGCGGTCGCCGCCGCACGCGAGCCGCCCAGCGCCACGGCGATATCGCCGCGCGGTTCGGGGTCGGCGCGATTGACCCCGCCGGGGGTCGGCTCGGGCAGCTCGGCGGTGTCGGTGGGCATTTCCAGCGGACGAGTGGGCAGGATGCCGAACTCGTCAGGCTCGCGCTCCTGCGCGGCGAGGTTCATCAGCATCGGCTGGTCCGAATCCGAACACCCCGCCAGAACCAGCAGCGACACCCCCATCGCCCCGCATACCGCTGTTGCCAGACGCATCGCGCGCGCTCCCTCGTTACGGCCCTGAGCCCTCTTTAACCGATACCGGACGGGCCGTCACGGGGTGTTCTTGCGGCCCGCAAAGACGATCAGCCCCAGCGCACCCGCGAAGATCGCCGCATCGGCCACGTTGAAGGCGTAGGGGTTCGAGAACCCGCAGCAGGTCACGTTGATGAAATCGGCCACCGCCCCGAAGCGCAGCCGGTCGATCACGTTGCCCAGCGCGCCGCCGATCATCAGCCCGCCCGCGACCTGCAGCGGGCGGTTCCACGGAGCGCTGCGCACCCACACCCACAGCCATACGCACAGCGCCAGCGCCAGCGCGATCAGCAGCCAGCGGGTAAAGCCCGGCCCGCCGCCGAACAGGCCGAAATTGATGCCGGTGTTCCACGCCATCGAGAAATTCAGGTAGGGTGGCCAGATCTCGATGAACAGCCGCTGCGGCAGCGCCATGCGTTCGATCACCCACCATTTGCTGGCCTGATCGGCGATCAGCGCGGTGGCGAGGGTTCCGACAAGCAGCCGCATGTCAGTGCCGGAAATGGCGCTGGCCGGTGAACACCATCGCCAGCCCCGCCGCGTTGGCCGCCGCGATCACCGCGTCGTCGCGCATCGCGCCGCCGGGCTGGATCACGGCGCGGGCGCCGGCCTCGGCCAGCGCCTCGACCCCGTCGGGGAAGGGGAAGAACGCATCCGAGGCGACGACGGCGCCGCGCGTCGGCGCTTGTGGCAGTCCCAGCGCCTCGGCCATGTCGGCGGCCTTGCGCGCGGCGATGCGGGTCGAATCGATCCGGCTCATCTGGCCTGCGCCGATGCCGACCGTGGCCTGATCCTTCGCGAACACGATGGCGTTCGATTTCACGTGCTTGGCCACGCGCCATGCGAACAGCAGGTCGGCCAGTTCGGCCTCGGTCGGCGCGCGGTCGGTGACGACGCGCAGATCCGCCGCGTCGATCATGGCGCGGTCGGCGTCCTGCATCAGGAACCCGCCGGCCACCTGCTTGATCGACTGGCGCGGCGCGCGCGGGTTGGGCAGCCCGCGCGTGCTCAGCAGCCGCAGGTTGGGCTTGGTGGCGAAATGCGCGATCGCGTCCTCGTCGGCGCCGGGGGCGATCACCACTTCGGTGAAGATGCCGGTGATCGCGCGCGCGGTGGCAAGGTCCAGCTTCATGTTCAGCGCCACGATCCCGCCATAGGCCGAGGTCCGGTCGCAGTCGAAGGCCCGCGCATAGGCCTCGGCCAGCGTGGCGCCGCGCGCGACGCCGCAGGGATTGGCGTGCTTGATGATGGCGCAGGCCGGCCCGCCCGCAGGCAGGAACTCGGCCACCATCTCGAACGCGGCGTCGGTGTCATGCAGGTTGTTCCACGACAGCTCCTTGCCCTGGTGCTGGGTGGCGCTGGCCACGCCGGGGCGGTCCGAGCCGTCGCGGTAGAAGGCCGCGCGCTGGTGCGGGTTCTCGCCGTAGCGCAGCGTCTGGGCCAGCCGGCCGGCAATGGCGCGGTGGCGCGGGGCGGCGATGTCCTGCGCCTCGGCCATCCAGCCCGAGACGGCGGCGTCATAGGCGGCGGTGCGCGCGAAGGCCGCCTGCGCAAGGCGCGCGCGAGACGCAAGCGTGGTGCCGCCGTGGGCGTCCAGTTCGGCGATCAGCGCGTCGTAATCGGCGGGGTCGGTGAGCACGGTCACGAAGCGGTGGTTCTTGGCCGCGGCGCGAATCATCGCCGGGCCGCCGATGTCGATATTCTCGATCACCTCGGCCGGCTCGGCACCCCGCGCGACCGTTTCCTCGAACGGGTAGAGGTTCACCACCAGCAGGTCGATCGCGCCGATCCCGTGCGCCTCCATCGCCGCGGTGTGGTCGGGCTCGTCGCGCAGCGCCAGCAGCCCGCCATGCACGCCGGGGTGCAGCGTCTTGACGCGGCCGTCCATCATTTCGGGAAACCCCGTCAGTTCCGAGACGTCGCGCACCGCGTGCCCGGCCTCGCGCAGCGCCGCCGCCGTGCCGCCCGTGGACACCAGCGCGACCCCGCGCGCGGTCAGCGCCTGCGCCAACGCGGCCAGCCCGGTCTTGTCGGAGACCGAAATCAGGGCGCGGCGGATCGGGGCGGGATCGGTCGTCATCATCGGTCCTTTGTCATCGGGTGTCGGCGCGCGGCGCAATGGGGCTGTCGTCGGATTTGGTCAGCGTCCACGCCATCTGGCTGCTATAGCCCGCGGCGGTTGCTGACAAGACGATCTGCTGCGCGGCAAGCGGGCGGGGCGCATCGGGGCACAGGTAGACCGAGGGCTCCAGCGTCAACCGCGCGTGCCCGTCATGGTGAAACACCCAGAGCTCGCCGCAGGGCAGGCGCAGCGCCACGGTGCGCGTATCGACGGCGGCGCGCACCTGCGGGTGCAGGTGAAAGCGCAGCGCGTGGCCGATCCCGCCGGCGCCTGCGCGCGCGAGCGCGGCGTCGCAGCGGCGGCGGTCGGCGTCCGACAGCGCGATCAGCGTGTCCTCGCCGCTCAGCGCGCGGCCGTCGCGGCTCAGCTCCAGCCGGCGCAGATGCGTCAGCCCGTGGCTGGCCGCGTAGCCGTCATGGCTCATCAACAGCGCGGTGAAGGACGGGTCGCGCTCGATCTCCAGACCCACAGAGGACGGCCCGTCCACCAGCCGAGGCGGGCCGCGCCGCGCCGGCGCCATCCGCGCCGAGGACAGCGCGTCGACCGCCAGCGTCGACTGCATCGCCGTGGCGCGGCAGGCGCGTTCCCAATCCGCGCCAAAGCCCGCGCCGGGGCCGCAGCAGACCACCACCGGCCAGCGGTGCGAGGTCAGCTCGAACGCCAGCGTCGAGGCATGCGCGCGCTCCGACCCCGGCCCCATCGGCGGCGGAGCGGCGTCGGCGATCACGCTGACGCGCCCGCGCTGAAGCCGCGCATAGCCCATGGCGCGGGCGTCGGGGCGCGGCGGCTCCAGGGGCACGCGCGCCAGCAGCCGCACCAGCGCGTCCGGCTCGGGGTTGACGCCCGCGCCGTGAAACCGCGGCAGCGCGCCGTCGGCGTGGCGCAGCGCGCGCAGGCAGGCGCCACCGCGCGCCACCGCCTGATCCAGCGCGGGTTCGGGGCGGCGGTCGGCATCGGCCAGCGCGTCCGAGGCCAACGCCAGGAGGCGGAGCATGGCCTGCAGGGTCTCCGGGTTGCGGCTGGGGGTGGCGCCGGTCTCGTCGATCTGCGCGCGGCAGGCGCGGCGCAGCCCGTCGCGGGCAGGCTCCTCGAACCGCTCCAGCCCGTCAAGTTCGACCGCGGCGAGCAGGAGCGCCGTCAGCGCCTCGATCCGCGGCAGGCCGGGGGGCGCGGATTGCCAGCGCCGGGCAACGAAATTCGCATGATGGACAAGGCTGCGCATCAGCGCGGTCGTCTTGTCGGGCGCCTGCCCCGCGGTCAGGATCAGCCCGTGGCAGATGAAGCGCATCAGCCGCCGTCCGGCCAGCTGCGCGGTCCAGCCGGGGCCGCCACCGCCGCCGTGCCGCGCGATCCACGCCGCCGTGAGCGCCTGCGCGGCGTGGCGCGCGTCGCGGTCGCCCAGCGCGGCCAGATCGTCCAGCCAGCCGAAGCCGTGCAGCTCGGCCAGAAGCGGGGGTGGCGGGGCCGTTATGTCCCACAGCGCGCCGCCGGGAACCGCCTGCACCGGCACGCCGGGGCGGCGCAGTTCGCCCGCCAGCAGCGCACGGCCGCGCGCCGGGTCGCCCAGCAGCCGCGGTTCGGGGGGCGCGCGGAACGCGGCGTCGCGCCGCCCGCGCGCCGAGGTCCACGCCGCCAGCCGGTCCATCAGCCGCGTGCCGCGCCGCGCCGGAGGGGCCGTGGCCGGGCTCATTGCGCGCCCTCGAGCCGCGCCATGAAGAACCCGTCGATCCCGCCATGTTCAGGCCAGAAATCGGGGCGCGTGCGCAGCCCGCCCGCCGGCGCGGCCCAGTCCGGCGGGGCGCCTGCGGGCAGCGCGGGGTCAATGCGCAGCCCGGCAAGCTGCGCCTCGCCCTCGGCGGGCAGGACCGAGCAGGTGCAATAGACCACCCGCCCGCCGGGGCGCAGCAGGCCCGCGCCGGGATCAAGCACCCGCGCCAGAAGCTTCGCCTGCAGCGCCGTGAGCGTCGACAACTCGGCCGGGCCGCGCAGATGCGGCATGTCCGGGTGGCGCCGGATCGTCCCCGAGGCCGAGCACGGCGCGTCCAGCAACACCGCGTCGAACGGCGCGGGCGGGCGCCACTCCAGCGCGTCGGCGACCACCCGCTCGGCCGCAAGCCCGGTGCGGTCAAGGTTGGTGCGCAACCGCGCCATCCGCGCCTCGGAGATGTCGAGCGCGGTGACCTCGGCCCCCGCGGCGGCAAGCTGCAGCGTCTTGCCGCCCGGTGCCGCGCACAGGTCCAGCACCCGCTCGCCCGGGCGCGGGTCCAGCAGGCGGGCGGGCAGCGCGGCGGCGGCGTCCTGCACCCACCATGCGCCCTCGGCGTAGCCCGGCAGCGCGCTGACCGCGCGGCGATCGTCGGCCGGCAGGCGCAGGCTGCCGGTGGGCAGCACCGCGGCGCCGAGCCGCGCGGCCCACTCCCCGGCCCCCGCCGGGTCGCGCAGCGTCAGGTCCAGCGGCGCGCCGCGTGCATGCGCCGCCTCCATCGCCGCCACGGCGGGCGCGCCCCAGGCATCGCTCAGCGGCGCGCGCAGCCAGTCGGGCAGCGCGGTGGGCGGGCGCGCGGCCCAGTCGGCCCGGTCCTCGGCCGCGACCTTGCGCAGCACCGCGTTCACCAGCCCCGCCAGCGCCGCGCTGCCGCGCCCTGCCCGCGCCAGCCGCACCGCAGCGTTGACCACGCCATGCGCGGGGGCGTCGAAGACGCGCATCTCGGTCACCGCAAGGCGCAGCAGTGCGTGCACCGGCGCGGGGGGGGGCTTGCGCAGAAACGGGCGCAGCGTGGCGTCGGCGGGGCCCAGATGGCGCAGCGTCGCGGAGGCGAGCCGCAGCGCGCGCGCCTGATCGGGCGGGCCCAGCCGCGCCAGCGGGCCGGCACGGTCGGCGCGCTGCTCGGCGAGCGTGCGGCGGTCCTGCAACACGCCCAGCACCAGCGCGAGCGCCGCGCTGCGCGCATCGGTGGGCGCGCCTGCGCGCCGCGGCGGGGGGGTGGCGGCGCGTCTGCCGCCGGTGCTGCGCGCCCTGTCGGCCATGCCGGTTCCGGTTGTCCTGCTGCTGTGAGGGCCTTATATCGCACGGGCGCAACCGCGAAGGAAGCCCGCATGACCGACGATCCCGCGCAGCCCGACGCCGATCTTCCCCCCGCCGCCCGCCGCGCGCTGGCCGAGGCCGAAGAACGCCGCCGCCGTGCCGAGGCCGAGGCCGAGGCCAATGCCGCGCCCTCTGCCCCGCGCGAGTTGGGAGGGCGCAATGGACCCGAACCGGTCCGCTATGGCGACTGGGAACGCAAGGGCATCGCCTACGATTTCTGACCCCGGCTTGACGCCGCCGCCGCAAGCGGGAAACTCGGCACCGCAGAGGGGCGAAACCGAGGACTGCAATGATCCTGTGCGCGGGCGAAAACCTGATCGACATGATCCAGACCGCCGAGGCGGGCGGGAGCGCGCCCGAATTCCGCGCGCTCATCGGCGGCTCGCCCTACAACACGGCCCGCGCGTTGGGGCGGCTGCGGGCGCCGGTGGGCTACATCACGCCGCTGTCCACGGACCGCATGGGCGCGCTTCTGGCGGCGGCGCTCGAAGGCGACGGCGTCGCGCTGCTGGGCGGGCGCAGCGACCGGCCCAGCTCGCTCGCGCTGGTGGCGCTGGAGAACGGCCAGCCGCGATACCAGTTCTACCGCGACGGCGTGGCCGACCGGGACATCAGCCTTGACGCCCTGCGCGCCGCGCTGCCCGCTGACGCGGCGGCGCTGCATCTGGGCTCGCTCGCGCTGATCGGCGGCCCGGATGCCGCCGCGCTGGAGGATCTGGCCCGCCACGCGAAGGACCGCGGGATGATGCTGAGCCTCGATCCCAACATCCGCCCCGCGCTGATGGACGGCGGCGGCGCCGCCTACCGCGCGCGGCTGGACCGGCTGCTGGCGCTGGCCGACGTGGTCAAGCTGAGCGACGAAGACCTGGCCTGGATCGCCCCCGGCGCGGCGCCCGAGACCGCCGCGCAGGCGCTCTTTGACACCGCGCGCCCGGCGCTGCTGGTGCTCACACGCGGGGCCGAGGGGGCGCTGGCGCTGTTCGGCGAGGGTCGCGTGGCCTGCCCCGCCGCCCCGGTGCCGGAGGTGATCGACACGGTCGGCGCGGGCGACACCTTCATGGCGGCGCTGCTGGACGGGCTGCGGGGCGCAGGCGTGCTCGTCCCCGGCGGGCTGGACGCGCTGACCGCGGACACGGTCCGCGCGCTGATCGCCCGCGCCGCGCGCGCCGCGGCCATCACCTGCGCGCGGTCGGGGTGCAACCCGCCGACGCTGGCCGAGCTTGACGCCGCGCCCTGAGCCAACCGGTTGATGCCGCGCGGCGCCGGGTTAACTGAGCCTGCACAAGGAGGCATGGACATGCACAAGCTGCTCATCATCGGGGCCAGCGGCGGGATCGGGCGCAGAACCGTCGAGCGTGCGCTCGCGGATGGCCACGCGGTGCGTGCGGTCGCGCGGCGCGCCAGCGCGATCGACATCGACGACCCGCAGCTTGAGAAATGCGATATCGATGCGACCGACGCCAAGGCGCTGCGCCCCGCGCTCGACGGCGTCAGCGTCGTGATCCAGGCGATCGGGGTCGCGCCCAGCCTGGCGCGGACGCTTCGTCCGGTGGACCTGTTTTCGAAAAGCACCGCCGCCCTGCTGCCCGAGATGGCGCGCGCGGGCCTGCGGCGGCTGGTGTCGGTCACGGGCTTCGGCGCCGGCGACAGCCGCACCGCGATGAGCTTTCTGGAGCGCACCGGCCATCGCGCGCTGCTGGGCCGCGCCTATGACGACAAGGACACGCAGGAAGCCATGATCCGCGAAAGCGATCTGGACTGGCTGATCGTGCGCCCCACGATCCTGACCAACCGCCCCGCGCGCGGCGCCTACAAGGTGCTGCTGGACCCGGCCGAGTGGCGCAACGGGCTGATCGCGCGCGCCGATGTCGCCGATTTCCTGGTGCGCGAGGCAGTCACGCCGCGCCACAGCCGCACCACGCCGGTGCTGACCAACTGAGCCCGCGCGCTCAGCTCCGCCCGGCGGCGCGGTCGACCCAGGCGTAGAAGATCCCCGCCGCGATGATGAACGCGCCGATCACCGCGGTGCGCCAGATCGACGGCACGCCGATCTGGATCAGCACGCTGCCCACCAGCGTGATCAGCAGCACCCCCGAGATCGTGCCGCCAACCGTGCCGGTGCCGCCGGTGATCCGCGCGCCGCCGATCACCACCGCGGCGATCACCGTCAGCTCGTTCCCGGCCAGATCGAAGGGGTTCGCAAGCCGGTTCGACACCACGTGCAGGATCCCCGCCAGCCCCGCCAGCGCCCCCGCCCAGGCGAAGGCGAACACGCGCACCCGCGCCACGTTGAAGCCCAGCCGGGCGGCGATCTCGGGGCGCGCGCCGGTGGCGTAGACCGCCCGCCCGATCAGGGTCTTGTTGAGCATCAGCCAGCTGACCACCGCGGCGGCCGCGAACACCAGGAAATAGGCCGGAACGCGCACGCGCTGGCCGTCAGCGTTCACACCCTGCACCAGCGTCAGATCGTTGAACGCCGACATCGAGGCGGGGATGTTCATCACCAGCGAGGTGCCGATGAAGGTCAGCAGAAAGCCCCGGAACGCGTATTGCGTGGCGATGGTGATGATCAGCGCCGGCGCGCGCAACAGGTTCACCAGAACGCCGTTGATGACCCCCAGCAGGCACCCGCCCACCAGCCCCGCCACCAGAATCGGCGCCATCGGCATGTCGGGGGCGTGATCGATCACGTAGCGGGTGATCACATACATCACCAGCGCCCCGATCGCGGTGAAGGACACGTCCAACCCCCCCGAGGACAGCACCACCATAACCCCCAGCGCGAACAACCCCGTCACCACCGACGCGCGCAGCAGGTCATAGACGTTGCCGATCTGCAGAAAGGCGGGGTTGATCATCGCCACCAGCGCGCAGGTCAGCAGCAACAGCCCCAGCGGAAACGCCGACGGATGCGCCGCCACCCATTCGGCGAAGCGCTGCGTGCCGGGGGTGGCGATGCCGCCCTCGCCGGATGTGGCGCGGGTGTCCGCTGTGCTCATGCCGGCACCTCCGTGGCATCGAAAATCCCGCCGATGGCGGCGTAAAGCATCTGCGGCTCGGCGGTGGCGCCGTCGAAAACCTGCGCAAGCCGCCCGTCCTGCATCACCGCGATGCGGTCGCAGTTCTGGATCAGTTCGGGGATGTCGTCGCTGACGATGATCACGCTCATTCCGGCCTCGGCCTGCGCCTGGATGATGCGAAAGATCGTGTCCTTGGAGCCCACATCGACGCCGACGGTGGGGCCGTGCAGGATCAGCACGCGCGGTTCGCGCGCCAGCCAGCGCCCGATGAGCACGCGCTGCTGATTGCCCCCCGACAGCGACGACACCGGCGCGCCGACATCGGGCGCGACGATCCGCAGTTGCTTCACCATCCGCCGCGCCAGCGCCCGCGCGCGGGTGGGACTGATCACGCCCAGCGCGCCGCGCAGCCGCCCCAGCACCGCGGTGGTGACGTTGTCGGTGATCGATTTCTCCAGAAACAGCCCCTCTTCGAGCCGGTCTTCGGGAACATAGGCGATCCCGGCGGCCACTGCCTCGGCAGTGCCGGAGAGGCGCACCGGCGCGCCGTCCAGCGTCACCGTGCCGGCCTGCGGCGGGTCCAGCCCGGCCAGCCCCAGCGCAAGCTCGTTGCGCCCGGAATCGAGCAGCCCGGTGATCCCGAGGATCTCGCCCGGGGCCAGGTCGAAGGCGATGTCGTCGTAGCTGCCCGCGCGCGCAAGGCCCCGCACCGTCAGCCGCGGCGGAGCGTCGGCGTCGGGCTTGTGCGCCTCGGCGCGATAGCGCGACTGGTCGAGCCGGCGGTTGGTCATCAGCTCGGCGACATGGCCCAGATCGGCGGTCTGCATGTCCAGTTCGGCGACGAAGGCGCCGTCGCGCATCACGATCCCGGTGCCGCCGATCTCCTTGGCTTCCTCGAGCTTGTGGGTGACGAACAGCAGCGCCGTGCCGTCGGCCTGCAGATCGCGGATCACGCGGATCAGATGGGCGACCTCGCGGCGGGTCAGCGCGGTGGTGGGTTCGTCCATGATCACCAGCCGCGCGCGGGCGGCGACGGCGCGGGCGATGGCGATCAGCTGGCGCGTGGCGATGGGCAGTTGATCGACGCTGCGGCCCAGAAACGCCGCGTCACCGGGCAGGCCGACCACGCGCAGCGCATCGCGCGCCAGCGCGCGCATCTGCCCCCAGTCGAGCCGCGCCAGCAGCCGCCCGCGCGTGGCGACAAGCTGCCGGGTCAGCGCGACGTTTTCCGCCACGGTCAGGTTCGGCAGCAACGAGAAATCCTGATACACGGTCTCGATCCCCGCATCCTGCGCGGCGATGGGATCGAGCGTTGGGCGCGGGGTGCCGTTGATCAGCACCTCGCCGCTGGTCGCGGGCTGCGCGCCCGAGATGATCTTGATCAGCGTGCTCTTGCCGCAGCCGTTTTCGCCCAGCAGGTGATACAGCCCGCCGCTGCGCAGCGACAGGTCCACCCCGCGCAGCGCCTGCACGCCGCCGAAGCGCCTGGTCAGCGCGCGGGTTTCCAGAAAGACCTCGGCGGGGGTGTCACGCGGCATGGGGGCTCCGATGGCCGTGGCGCGACAGCGATGCGCGCGGCACCGCTGTCGCAGGTTCATGGGGAAGGCGTGCGCCGTGCGACCCGCTCAGAACGGGAAGTCGTTCCAGTTCGAGGCGTCGACATCCACCCAGGCCTGCCCGCGCACGATGATCCCGTCGCCGGGGCCGTCGGTGACCGACACCGACTCGTAGCCCGGCACGCCCAGATCCATGCCGTCGGTGACCTCTTCGCCGTTGAGCGCCAGCTCCACCAGCCGGTTCATCACGAAGCCCGCATCCTTGGGGTCCCAGAACGCGATTGCCGTCACCGCGCCGGAATCGAGGAATTGTCCGGTGTCCTGCGGCAGGCCGATGCCGGTGACGCAGGTCGAGTCCTCCAGCCCGGCTTCCTCGATCGCGCGGCCGATGCCGATCACGTCGATCGCCGAGCCGCCCTGGAAGCCGCGGATGTCGGGATAGGTGCGCAGGATCTCGCGCGCCAGTTCATAGGCGTTGTTGGCGTCGTTGAACGATTCGTTGAACGGCGACACCAGTTCCATGCCGGGGTGGTTGGCTTCGGCATGCGCGATCCCGCCTTCCGCCCACTGCATGTGCGTCAGCGATCCGACCGAGCCCACGAAGGTGGTCCACTGGCCCTCGCCGCCCATGCACTCGGCCAGCTTGCTGTTCAGATGCGCGCCGAATTCGGTGTTGTCGAAGGCCTCCATGTTGATGTCGGTGTTCTCGAGCGTCTCGGCCTCGTGGGTGATCACGGTGATCCCCTGCTGGCGCGCGCGCCGCAGCACCCCTTCGAGCGTGGACGGGTCCATCGGCACGATGGCCAGCGCATCGACCCCTTGCGCCACCAGATCCTGCACGATGGCCACCTGCTGCGCGGCATCGGCGCGGCCGGGGCCGACCTGGCGGGCGTTGATCGTGTCGTTCTGCTCACCGAAGGCGACGACGCCCTCTTCCATGCGGGTGAACCAGTTCTCGCCGGTGACCTTGACGACGGTCACCACCTCGCGTGTGTCGGCGAAGACCATTGCGGGGCTGGCTGCAACCAGCGCGGCGACCGCGGTGGTGCGCATCAGTGCTTTTGCGTGTTTCATGCTTTCCTCCTCCGTGGTCTCTGTCGTCGTGGCACCTGCCGCGAGACCGGATCGGCAGACGCATCCCCCCTGTTATGCCGACGCCTCAGTCCGGCCCGTCGCGCGCCGGCCGCAGCGGCCAGTAGCCCGACAGGTCCACCCGCATCACCGCCAGGAAGGCCAGCAGCAGCACCCCCCAGGCGAAATCGCGCAGGAAATTCGACAGCGCCAGAAAGTTGAAGAAGCTGGTCAGCAGTTGCAGCGCGCAGGCCGCCAGCACCACGCAGATCACGCGGCCATGCCCGCCTTCGGGGCGCACCCCCGCCATCACCGCCACCAGGATCGCGACCAGCACGTAGGAGGTGCCGTAATCCCATTTCAGCGACGAGGTGCGCGCGGCGATGATCACCCCCGCCACCCCGGCCATCGCCCCCGCGATCATGTAGACCTTCAGCAGCAGCGCCTTGGACGGGATGCCCGCGAAGCGCGCGGCCTTGACGTTGCTGCCCATCAGGTAAAGCTGCTGGCCCGATCTGGTCAGCCGCAGCCACGCGGCGACGCACAGCGCCACGCCCAGGAACAGCCACACCGACAGCGGCATGCCGGCGACGGGCTCGTTGGCGAAATCATCCAGCTCGGGGATGAACCCCAGCGTCTGCGCCGAGCCGCCGGTCAGCGCCACCGCGATGCCGGTGAACAGCAGCTGCGTGCCCAGCGTCGCGATGATCGAGGTGACGCCCAGATACCCGATGATCACCCCGTTGACGATCCCGCCCGCCAGCCCGAACGACACCGACAGCGCCATCAGCGCCAGAAGGTAACCGGTGCCGCTGAACCCGCTGTCGCCGAAGGGCCCGAGGATCAGATACGCGCAGATCCCCGACAGGTTGGCCAGCGCGATCCCCGACAGATCGATGCCGCCGCGCCCGGCGATCATCGCCAGCGTCACCCCCAGCGCCAGGAGGCCGATCTCGGGGACCTGGCCGGCCATGGATTGCAGGTTGAAAGGTGACAGGAAGCGCGCGCCTATGATCTGATACGCCGCGATCAGGATCGCCGCGTTGATCACCACCAGTCCCAGCAACTGGATATCGGGGCGCAGGTGTCGCATGGCGCTAGCGGACCATCGCGGCGACGTTGCCGCCATCGACCGTCAGCACCGCGCCGGTGGTGCGGTCGGCCTGCGCCAGATGCGCGAAGGCGCGGGCCACATCCTCGGCGCGGACCTCGCGCGCCAGCAGGTTGCCGCGCATGTAGGTATCGGCGTCGACCCCGCGCGCCGCGGCGCGCTCGGCGATCATCGCGTCGGTCATCAGCCCGGTGCGGATGCGATCGGCGTTCACCGCGTTGGCAGTGATCCCGTCCGGCCCGTGTTCAAGCGACAGCTGCCGCATCAGCGCCAGCAGCGCCGCCTTGGAAATGCCGTAGGGTCCGAACCCGTCGCCGGGGTTCAGCGCCTGCTTCGAGACGTTGAACAGCAGCGCCCCGCCCCGGCCCTGACGCTTCATGATGGCGACCGCCGCGCACGCGCAGTGGAACGCTCCGCGCAGGTTCACGTCGAGCGCGTGGTCCAGCACACCGGGGTCGAGCTCGGCCATGCGGCCCTGCAGTGCGATGCCGGCGTTCGACACCAGCACGTCCAGCCCGCCAAAGCGTGCCGCCACCTGCGCGAAGGCCTGCGCGACCGACGCGGGATCGGTCACGTCACACGCCACCGCCAGCGCGCCGACCCGCGCGGCCTCGGTCGCGTTGGTCGCGGCGTCGCGGTCGAGCATCGCGACCTCGGCGCCCAGCGCGCGGAAATGCTGCGCCGTGGCCAGCCCCAGCCCCGACGCGGCGCCGGTGACCGCGACGATCCGGCCGGCGAAGGCGGGGTAGCGGATGCTGGCAAGCTTGGCCTGCTCCAGCGACCAGTATTCGACATCGAAGGCGTCGCCCTCGGGCAGCGGAGTCCAGCTGCCCACGCGCTCGGCGGCGGTGATGGTGTTCACGGTCGCCTCGGCGATATCGGCGCAGATCGCGGCCTCCTTCGCGGTGCGCCCGATCCCGAACAGCCCCACGCCGGGCACATAGGCCACGCGCGGGTCGGGGTCGAGCATGCTCAGCGCTCCGTCAGCGGCACGATGTCTGTTGCGCTCGAAATAGGCCGCATACGCGTCGCGGAACGCGGCGATGGCCCGCGCCACGCCGTCGCGGAACGCCTCGGGGGCGGTGGCGTCGGGGGCGGGCAGGACCACACCGAAGCGCTTGATGCGGATCGAATGATCGGGGGTGACATTGCCGCGGGTGGCGTAATCGGCAAGCCCGTCGCCCGCGCAGAAGGCGGTGATCTCGTCCGAGCATCGGTGATCGAGCACCCAGCGCGCGGGGCCGCCGTCCACGCCCAACGCGCCGCGCAGCACCGCTGCGACCTCGGCCACCGGCGCGGACTGCGCGGGCAGCGCCGCCGCGCCGAAGGGCCGCGCGGGGCCGTTGTCGATCCGCCGCTGGCAACGGTCGATCATCGCCAGATGCGCCTCGTAGCTTTCGCGCGCGTCGTCATGCGCGGTGAACAGCCCGTGCTTCAGCAGCACCATGCCGTGCGGGATGCCGTTTCCCTGCAGGATCGCCTTGCAGTCGCGCGCCAGCACGAAGCCCGGCATCACATAGGGAACCACCACTGCGTCCGGGAACAGATCGCGGATGATCGCCTCGCCATCGGGC